>Ga0207873_1000028_pt1 | contig 128735 bp, 131 predicted proteins | sample BGWIniCompost_FD_187373 | JGI IMG/M metagenome (GOLD analysis project Ga0207873, IMG submission 187373) | Cellulose adapted compost microbial communities from Newby Island Compost Facility, Milpitas, CA, USA - BGW Initial Compost (SPAdes)... ... | reverse complement strand
AGAAGTGGATTGGAGTCGTGTCCCTTCCAAATCTATCCGAAGGAGCGCCGCTTTCTATATCGCACGGCCCCCGCTAATCCGTGAAGAACCTTTTATATACTGTCGGCCCGCAATGGCAGGCAGGCCATGACCACGACCGATCCCATCCGCGAAGCGATTTTCGCCGCCGTCCGCGCCATTCCGCGCGGCAGGGTCGCCGCCTACGGCGAGGTGGCGGCGCGCGCTGGCCTGCCGCGCCGCGCCCGTCTGGTGGGAAGGCTGCTGCGCGAAGCGCCGAGCGGCGCGCTGCCCTGGCATCGGGTGGTGCGTTCCGACGGCCGGCTGGCGTTTCCGCCGGATTCGGAACCCTGGCTGACGCAGCGTGAGCGGCTCTCGCGCGAAGGCGTTGTCATGACGGGCGGGCGCATTCCGGCGCGCTTTTTCGCCTGGCGGGACGAGGATCTTGATGCTGCGCTGTGGGGCTGAGGGGGTAGAGGTTCCCGCCGTCGCGCTTATGTCTTATCGTGTCACGGCCCGAGGAAGCGGGCCGGAAGCCAAGGGACATCCTTCCGCTTGCCGAATTCCATGCCCAGGAGTCATCGAGGAACAGCCATGACAAACAGAATCTTTGCAGCAGTCGCGGTACTGGTGATGGGCGTTGCGCTCGCGGCCTGCGCCGGCGGCCGCACCAGGGTGGAAAGCGATCTCGCCATCAAGGGCGCGCCCGACTGGGTCAACGAAGGCGTGCAGGCGCTGGACAACCGCGGCGGCCGCCTCATCCACGGCATCGGCTCGGCGCCGAAGATGCCGGATGCCTCCCTGCAGCGGACCACCGCGGATGACCGCGCGCGTGCCGAGGTGGCGCGGGTGCTGTCCTCGTTCATGAACGTGGTGTCGCAGGATTACATCGCCAGCGCCGGCTACGGTGACGGCAGCGTCGAGGAACGCGCCATCTCGCGGCAGATCGACAACCTCACCCGCCTCAACATGTCCGGCACCGAGATCATCGCGCGCTGGCAGGATCGCAGGAAGGGCGACGTCTGGAGCCTTGCCGAGCTCGACCTCAAGCGCGTCCAGGAAATCGTGCGCAACTCCAACCTGATGAACGAGGGCTTCGTGAACCACCTGGAAATGCATGGTGAAACCCTGTTCGACCGCTTCATCAATGAGAGGAACTGATCGATGCAAGTGAATGCAGTGATTCGCGCCGCGGCCCTCGCCGCTGTCCTGGTGCTCGCCGGCTGTTCGGGCGCGCCGAAGGTGTCGCGCATCGGCACCGACACCGTCACCGACGTCAGCGGCCGCTGGAACGACACCGATTCCCGCCTCGTGTCCGAGGAAATGATCGCCGACATGCTGTCGCGGCCGTGGATCGAGGAGCATCGCCTCAACTACGGCGGCCGGCCGGCGGTGATCGTCGGGCGCATCCGCAACGTCAGCCATGAGCACATCAACACCGAGACCTTCGTCAAGGACATCGAGCGCGCGCTGATCAACTCCGGCCGCGCCGACTTCGTCGCCAGCCGCGACGAGCGCGACGTGGTGCGCGAGGAGCGTGCCGACCAGGACGTGCATGCCAGCGAGGCCACGCGCAGCGCCATGGGCCAGGAGCGCGGCGCCGATTACATGCTCTCCGGCAGCATCAACAGCATCGTCGACGCCGCCGGGCGGCGCGCGGTGGTCTATTACCAGGTCGATCTCGAGCTCATCAGCATGAAGGACAACCGCAAGGTCTGGATCGGCCAGAAAAAGATCAAGAAGGATATCGAGGCCGGCGCCATCCGCCCGTAACGGAAACAAGGAAAGGGGGGCAGGATGGCGAGCCGCAACGGCCTGCCGGCCTGCGTCGCCGTTGCGTTTGCCATGCTGCTCGGCGGTTGTGTCGCCGCCGGCGGCTGGCTGCGCAGCGTCGAGCAGCCGCTTTATCACAACCAGCCGGACCTTGCGCTGAAACACCTGGAAAGCGCCGGGCAGAAGGATGGCGTGGCGCTGTACCTCATTCACAAGGGGCTGCTGCTGCGCATGGCCGGCGACATCGAGGGCAGCATCGCGGCCTTCGAGGCGGCCAAGCCGCTGATCACCTTCCAGGAAGCCACCAGCATCTCCGAGCTTGCCTCCAGCCTCGTGCTGACCGAAGGGCTGGGCGGCTACCAGCCGCCGCCCTTCGAGCAGATCCAGCTGCACTTCTACCAGGCGCTCAACCGCCTCGAACTCGGCGACCTCGAGGGCGCGCGCGTCGAGGCCATGCAGATCGACATCCTGCTGCAGCGTCGCTGGGGCGGATTCGCGCCGCACGGCGCCGATGCCACGGCGCGTTATCTCTCCGGGCTGATCTTCGAGGCCAACGGCGAGCCGGACGACGCGCTGATCGCCTACCGCAAGGCTTACCAGGTGTACCGGGAACACGGCCGCGTGCCGGTGGACCTGCAGCGCCGCCTGCTGCGACTGGCGTACATCAACGGGCTGGACGCGCTGGTCCAGCAGTACCTGCGCGAGTTCGGCGACACGCGCCTTGAAGAGGCGCTGCAGATGCTGGAGCGGGAGCAGGGCGAGCTGGTGCTGATCGCCGCCACCGGCCTGGTGCCGCATCGTCGCGAGGAAGTCGCGATGCACTTCGACCCGCAGCTGGGCTTCAGCGTGGCCATGGCGCTGCCGGCACTGTCCTTCCCGCATGACGCCATCGCATCCGTCGCCGTGCGCCACGACGGCCGCGTGCTGCAAGGGGATGAAGTGCTGGCGGATCTCGCGGAACTGAGCGGCGCGCAGCTGGAAGCGGAAATGCCGGCACTGATGGCCAAGGCCATCGCGCGCAACGTGGCGCGCGCCATCGCGGCGCGCGAGGCCGCGGAGGAGATGGGCGCCTTCGGCAGCTTCATGGTCAATGTCGCCGGTGCCGCCATGGAAGCCGCGGACATCCGTTCGTGGAGCACCTTGCCGCGGCATATCCGCGTGGTGTCGGTACCGCTGGCGCCCGGCACTTACACCGGCATCGAAGTGGACTACCATGGCAGCAACGGCCATGTGGCCACGCAGTCACTGGGACGCGAGATTCATGTCCGGGCGGGCATGCCGACCATCGTCGGCGTGCATCGCGTTTCACCTTGAGAAGTCTGAAAGAGGGATGGTTATGCGCTGGAATGCATCTGTGCTCGTTGTGTTGGCCTTGCTGCTTTCGGCCTGCGCGTCCGGCGGCAAGCGGGGCGAGGCGCCGGACTGGATCGACGGCAACAGCAGCGCGTACCCGCGCAGCGCCTGGATCCTCGGCATCGGCGTCGCCGACAACCTCGCGGTGGCGCGCGACCGCGCCCGCGCCGATCTTGCCAAGACCTTCCAGGTGGCGATCAGCGAAACCAGCAGCGATTCCACGCGCTACAGCACTGCGGGCTCCGCGGCGGGCGCGAGCGACGAGTACCAGGCGGAAGTGCAGCGCGACCTCGTCACCCGCACGTCGCAGGTGCTGGAAGGCGTGACCGTCCCGGAAACCTGGACCGATGCCTCCGGCCGCGTGCATGCGCTCGCGGTGCTGAACCGCTCGCAGGCCGCCATGCGCCTGCGCCAGGACATTGCCGGGCTGGACGCAGCCGCCGCCTCGCTGCTCGAGCGGGCGCGCAGTGCCAATGACGATTTCGAGCGCGCGAAGCTTGCCATCGAGGTCGTCGACAACCAGCGCCGCCGCGCCACCGCGCAGCGCATGCTGCAGGCGGTGGATGCCACCGGGCAGGGCGTTGCGCCGCGCTGGCCGCTCGCCCAGCTCGAGGCCGATCTCGACACCGCGCTGTCGCGCATTCGCCTGCGCGCCGAAGGCGAGGGCGAATGGGGCAGGCTGCTCGGCGGCTCGCTGGCCGCGGCGGGATTCAACGTCAGTGAAGGCGCGAGCCATGTCGCGCGGCTGAACGTGGATGTCGTAGAAATGCCGGTGCGCCAGGGCTGGCACTGGCGCCGCGCCGTGGCCGTGCTGGACCTCAGCGGTCCGGAAGGCCGCTCGCTGGGACAGCGCCGCTGGGAGTTCAAGGAATCCGCCACCGATGCCGGCACCGCGGAAATGCGCCTGCGCGAAGCCATCGGCAGGACGCTGGAGGCGGAAGCGCGCGATGCCGTGCTGGGCATAATCGGGAAATGAGGTAGAAGCAGAAAAGGGAGAAGGTAGAAGCGCCAAGGATCTGCGAATCTTCTACCTTCTACCTTCTACCAGACGAGGCCTCCGGGATCGTTGACGTTTCGGCATCAGCAGCCGTCGTCTCACGTCTTGCTTCTCCTATCCCCGCCACGCCTTCTCGATCGCCGCCACGTCGATCTTGCGCATCGTCATCATCGCGTCGAAGGCGCGCCTGGCCGCAGCGCGGTCCGGATCCGCAAACGCCTTCGACAGCACCATCGGCGTGATCTGCCAGGAAATGCCCCACTTGTCCTTGCACCAGCCGCACATGCTTTCCTCGCCGCCGTTGCCGACGATGGCGTTCCAGTAACGATCCGTTTCTTCCTGGTCGGCGGTCGCCACCTGGAAAGAGAACGCCTCGCTGTGCCTGAACTGCGGTCCGCCGTTGAGACCCACGCAGGGAATGCCCATCAGCGTGAACTCGACCGTGAGCACATCGCCTTCCTTGCAGGAGGGATTGTCCGAGGGCGCGCGGTGCACGGCATCCACCGAGGAATCGGGAAAGGTCTCGGCGTAAAAGCGTGCGGCCTCCTCGGCGTCATGGTTGTACCAGAGGCAGATCGTGTTCTTCGCGGGTGTACTCATTTCGTTCTCCTTTCTGCACGAAACCTGTTCAGGCCGTTTCCGAACCAAGCTTCCTGCGCCGCGCGAGCTCGGCTTCGGAAGGCGCATCCGTGACATGCGAGCCTGGCCTGATCGGGCCGGCCGGGCGATAGGTGTTCAGCGTCACGCCGGTCGATGAGGTGAGCGAATCGGTCAGCGTCAGCGCGTGTTCCGGCGTGTTCTCATCGAACAGGCGCTTGCCGCGGCCCAGGACCAGCGGATAGATGAGCAGCCGGTATTCGTCGATGAGACCAGCTGCAAGCAGCGTACGCAACAGCACCGTGCTGCCCCAGACGTGAATGTCCACGCCGTCGCCCGCCTTCAGCTGGCGTATGGCCGCGACGACGTCACCCTCGAGGCGCACCGAGTTCTCCCATTCGAGTTGCGTGAGCGTGCGGGTTGCGACGTGCTTCGTCGCCGCGTTGAAACGCGCGCCGATGGGATTGTCGTCATGGTACGGCCAGTAGGCGGCAAAGATCTCATAGGTGCGCCGCCCCAGCAGCAGGTCGAACGGCTCCGCCATCATGCCGATGATGGCGTCCCCAGTTTCCTTGCTCGCATATGGCGCGCTCCAGCCGCCGTGCCTGAACCCGCCGCTCGGATCCTCCTCCGGCCCGCCAGGGGCCTGCATCACCCCGTCCAGTGAAACATGCGCGTTGACGATCAGCTTTCTCATGGCCGTTCCTCCGTTTGCCTGGACGGCCGTTCACCGCCCCTTGTCTTCACGACGAACGGGGCAGGGTGGTTTCGACAGGGCGGGAGAATTTGTTATGGCGCGAATTCGCGCGAATCCGCGGGTGAGAAACGAACGGACAGGATCGACAGGATTCGTGGAGTTGCGGTGTCGCTCTCCCTCCCTTTCCAGAGGGAGGGACGGGGAGGGATTTTCCTTCGCTCACCCCAACCTGGGTTTGCTTACGGGATGAGCGGACTCAGCGTTCCTCGCAGTGGACGTAGGGATCGCCGTCGCGGGTGGTGGCGTCGCGGCAGGCGAAGCTGTCCTCGCGGATGGGACGGTAGGGTTCCGAGACGGTCTGCGGGATGCCGAGTTCGCCGTTCTGCTGCGGCGGACGGGAAAGGTTCAGTTCCTGCCAGCGGGCGCGTTCGCGGTTGTCGGCGAGCTGGCGGCGGCACTCCACGTAGGCGTCCCCCGGCCATTCGTAGCCGCGCTCCCTGCAGCGCTGGTGATCGGCCTCGGCGGCTTCATAGGTGCTGGCTTCGTCAAAGGCGGACAGCCAGGCGCAACCGGGAAGGCCGGCGAACAGGAGGAGGATCGACAGGGCTTGGGGTTTCATGAGAGGGATTATGCGACGGCAAGCCCGCGTTCGCATCTTTTCGAAATCGATAACGCTCAAGCCTTGATCGGCCCTGAAATCCCCCGCCGCTGCGCGACGATCCTCTCCTCCGATCTCTCCCCCAGAGGGGAAGGGAGCCTTGGAAAAGGCGACAGGTCCGGATTGAGCGAAAAAAAGCGCGCCCAAGGGCGCGCTTTTTCGTGGGCCTGGCGAATTCCTACGCCGTCTTCTGCTTCGGCGCGGCGTCGCGGACGACGCCGAACTCGCGGTACTGCTCGGGCGTGAATTCGTCCGTGAGAATCGCCTCGAAGGTGGCCTGCCAGCCTTCGCGCACGGTCTGCGCTTCGGCTTCGGTGATCACGCCTTCGGCGACGCCGCGCTTCAGGGTGTCCTCGAGGTTGTTGACGTCGAGGCGCGCCTTGAGCGCCTTGACCAGCTTCGCCTCGATGGGTTCGGAGGCGAGTACCTTCTCGAAGGCGACTTCCATGCGGCCGATCGGGTCCTGCGGGTCGCGGTTGATGAACGCGCCGCGGGTGAGACGGTCGCGTGCCTCGGACGGTTCGAGCAGGATATCGGCGACCTTGCGGCCCAGGCGATCGTTCGGGCGCTTGTACGGCCGGCCGAACGGCAGCACCAGGAACTTCAGCAGCGGCGCGAGGAAGCGCGACGGGTAGTTCTGCAGGATTTCTTCCATCGCCTTCTGGATCTCGAACAGCGAGTCCTGCAGCGCCCATTCGGCCATCGGCAGGTCGGCGGCGGGACGGCCGCTGTCCTCGAAGGTCTTCAGCACGGTCGAGCCCATGTAGAGGTGGCTGAGCACGTCGCCGAAGCGCGCCGAGAGCTTTTCCTTGCGCTTCAGTTCGCCGCCGAGGATGAGCAGGGTCACGTCGGCGAGGAAGGTGAAGGCCGAGCTCATTCGGCTGAACTGCCTGTAGTACCCCGTCAGCGGGCCGGCGGCCGGCGCGCTGACGAACAGGCTGCCGGTGAGCCCCATCACCAGCGCGCGCACGGCGTTGGAGATGGTGAAGCCGATGTGGCTGAACAGGGCGCGGTCGAAGTTGATGCGCGCACGCGCCTGGTCGGTGTCGTAGGCGGCTTCGAGTTCACGCAGCAGGAACGGATGGCAGCGGATCGCACCCTGGCCGAAGATGATCATGGAGCGCGTCAGGATGTTCGCGCCTTCCACGGTGATGGCGATCGGGATGCCCTGGTAGGCGCGGCCGAGGTAGTTGCGCGGGCCAAGGATGACGCCGCGGCCGCCGTGGATGTCCATGGCGTCGTTGAGCACCTGGCGCATGCCTTCGGTGGCGTGGTACTTGAGGATGGCGGAGAGCACCGACGGCTTGTTGCCCATGTCGATGGCCGCCGCCGTCACGCGCCGCATGGCGTCCATGCGGTAGGTGAGGCCGGCGATGCGGGTCAGCGCTTCCTCGACGCCCTCGAAACGGCCGATGGGCACGCGGAACTGCTTGCGGATGCGCGAGTAGGCACCGGTCATGCGCGAGGAGATCTTGCCCGCGCCGGTGCCGAGCGCCGGCAGCGAGATCGCGCGGCCTGCCGAGAGGCAGTTCATCAGCATCTTCCAGCCCTGGCCGATGTATTCCTGGCCGCCGATCAGCATGTCCATGGGGATGAACACATCCTTGCCGCGCGTGGTGCCGTTCATGAAGGCGGCATCCAGCGGGTTGGCGCGGTTGCCGATTTCCACGCCCGGCATGTCGGTCGGGATCAGCGCGAGGGTGATGCCGAGGCTCTTCTTGTCGCCAAGCAGGCCGTCCGGGTCATAGGCCTTGAAGGCCATGCCGAGCACGGTCGCGACCGGGGCCAGCGTGATGTAGCGCTTGTCCCAGCTGACGCGGAAGCCGAGCGTCTTCCTGCCGTTGTATTCGCCCTCGCAGACGATGCCGATGTCGGGAATGCCGCCGGCGTCCGAGCCCGCCCAGGGGCTGGTCAGTGCGAAGCAGGGAATTTCCTCGCCGTTGGCGAGACGCGGCAGGTAGTACTTCTTCTGCTCGTCGGTGCCGTAGTGGGTGAGCAGCTCGCCGGGGCCCAGCGAGTTCGGCACCATGACGGTCACGCCCGCGGTCAGCGAGCGCGTGGCGATCTTCATCACGATCGTGGAGTTGGCCAGCGCGGAGAATTCCAGGCCGCCGTATTCCTTCGGGATGATCATGCCGAACAGCTTGTGCTTCCTGATGAAGTCCCAGGCTTCCGGCGGCAGGTCCTTGTCCTCGGCGGTGATCTTCCAGTCGTCGAGCAGCTTGCAGAACTCATCGACCGGGCCGTCGATGAAGGCCTGTTCTTCCTCGGTCAGGCGCGCGGCCGGCGCCTCCAGCAGCTTCTTCCAGTCCGGGCGGCCGGTGAACAGCTCGGCGTCCCACCAGGTGTTGCCGGCGTCCAGCGCCACCTGCTCGGTCTCGGAGAGCGGCGGCAGCACGGAGCGGAACCACACCAGCAGGCGGTTGGACAGCAGCGCGCGGCGCAGGGGGCGGACATTGAGAATCAGCAGCACGGGCAGGGCGATGCCCCAGCCGATCCAGGGAATGCTGCCATCAAGGCTGAGGGCAGCGAGGCCGGCGATCACGCCCAGGCTCCACAGCCACAGCGGCGCCGCGAACCAGGCCAGCGCCAGGGCCACGACGATCACCGCGATCACGGTCAGTACTACCGACATGCGAAGTCTCCTTCGGTTCGTTTCAGGGCCCAGCGTACGGCCGCGCGCGGCCGCGCTCCTTGACCCCGGTCAGGTGCCTTGCGCGCCGCGCAAGGCCTTCAAACAGCTGTTTGAATCCTGGGAGGATATCACGCCCCGCGTTCAGGAGGACATTTCGAAGCGCATCGACAGGTCCAGGGCGCGCACGTGCTTGGTGAGCGAGCCGATGGAGATGTAATCCACGCCGGTCTCCGCGACCTGGCGCAGCATTTTCTCGTCGATGCCGCCCGAGGCCTCGAGTTTCGCACGGCCGCGGGCGAGCGCCACCGCGCGGCGGGTGGCGTCGAGGTCGAATTCGTCCAGCATGATCACGTCCGCACCGGCGGCGAGCGCCTCGTCCAGCTCTTCGAAGCTCTCCACTTCCACCTCGACGAGGATGCCGGGCGCGACCTTGCGGGCCTGCGCCACCGCCGCGGTGATCGAGCCCGCCGCGGCGATATGGTTTTCCTTGATCAGCACCGCATCGAACAGGCCCATGCGGTGATTGCCGCAGCCGCCGACGCGCACCGCGTACTTCTGCGCGGTGCGCAGCCCCGGCAGGGTCTTGCGCGTATCCAGCACCGTGCAGGACGTGCCCGCGACGATGTCCGCGTAGTGGCGCGCCACGGTAGCGGTACCGGAAAGCGTCTGCAGGAAATTGAGCGCGGTGCGCTCGCCGGTGAGCAGTGCGCGCGCCGGGCCCTCGATGCGGCACAGCAGCGCATTGGGCTGGACGCGGTCGCCGTCCCGGTGCAGCCACTCGATGCGCACTTCGGGGCTGATCTGCGCGAAGGTTTCGTCTACCCAGGCGGTGCCGCAGAGAATGCCTGCTTCGCGCGTGATCACCGTGGCGCGGGCGCGGCGGTCGGCAGGAATGAGCAGGGCGGTGACGTCGCCGCTGCCGATATCCTCGGCCAATGCACGTTTCACCTGATCGCCGAGATCGGCTGGAAGTTTCATTGTCACTCCGTCACGCTGCAGCGCGGTTGTGAAGATGTGCGGGGGGCTTTAGAATTTTTAAAAATCGAAACGTCGATTTTACTTGAACGCCGCAGCCGGCGGGAGTTCTTCCCGCCGCATCGAACCCTCAGGAGGCCTCATGAAACACGAACTGCCGTCTCTTCCGTACGCCATCGACGCGCTCGCGCCGCATGTTTCCGCGGAAACGCTGGAGTTCCACCACGGCAAGCATCACAAGGCGTACGTGGACAAGACCAACGCCCTGATCGAAGGCACGGAATACGAGAAGCTGTCGCTGGAAGACCTGATCCGCAAGGCGCTGGCCGATGGCAACAAGGGCCTGTTCAACCAGTCCGCGCAGGTCTGGAACCACACCTTCTACTGGAATTCGATGAGCCCGAACGGCGGCGGCAAGCCGTCCGGCGAGCTGGCTGACGCGATCGAGCGTTCCTTCGGTTCCTTCGACGACTTCAAGAAGAAGTTCATCGAAACCTCCGTGGGCAACTTCGGCTCCGGCTGGGGCTGGCTGGTCAAGAAGGACGACGGTTCGCTGGACATCGTGCAGACCGACGATGCCGATACCCCGATCGCCCACGAGGGCATGGGCAAGCCGCTGTTCACCTGCGACGTCTGGGAGCACGCGTATTACATCGACTACCGCAATGCGCGTCCCAAGTACCTTGAATCCTGGTTCGACATCGTCAACTGGGATTTCGCACTGCAGAACTTCCGCGGCTGACATCACCGCATCGCAGACCGCCCGGCAAATGCCGGGCGGTTTCGTCTGGGAGGCGTATAATGCCTCCGGTTCCCGGCGCTGATCGGAGGCCGTCGTGAAAACCCTGCGCGTTCTCGGGCTTGCCCTGCTTCCCCTGGCCCTGGGCGGTTGCGCCGCCGCCGTGATCAACGGCACGGCCAGCGGCGACACCTACGAGCAGCGCAGCGGCCACTCGGCGGAAGACGCGCGCATTACCCGCGAAGTGCGCACCCTGCTTTACCGCGAGCCCATGCTGGCGGAGGAACGCATCCGCGTCGCCACCCTGCAGGGCGTGGTTTCACTCAGCGGCACGATCAGTTCGCGCGAGGCCATGCGCCGCGCCGTCGACATCGCGCGCAGCGTCGAAGGCGTACACGGCATCAACCTGGAGCTTCGCCTTGAAGGCAATTGAAACGAGGTCAGCAATGGACATTCAGGAAAGAATCCGCAAGCAGCTCGAAGAGAACCCGGTCATCATCTACATGAAGGGCTCGCCCGACTTCCCGCAATGCGGATTCTCCGCGCGCGCCACCGCCGCGCTCAAGGCCTGCGGCAAGCCGTTCGCCTACGTCGACGTGCTGCAGGACCAGGAAGTGCGCGAAGGCATCAAGCAGTACGGCAACTGGCCGACCATCCCGCAGCTCTACGTCAAGGGCGAACTCATCGGCGGCAGCGACATCATCGTCGAGATGTACGAGAAGGGTGAGCTCAAGGAACTGCTCGAGAGCGCCGCGCAGTAACGGAGTGCAATGTTCGCGAAGAAGCCCGGCAATAGCCGGGCTTTTTTGCGTGAGGAAGAAGGTAGAAACAAGAAGGCAGAAGACCGGTTCACCTTGCGATGTGCAGATCTTCTCCCTTGCTATAACTGCTCCATCAGTACATCCGCGAGTATCTGCCGCGCGAGCGCGTTGTCGTCGGAGGTGACGGCCACGGCGCACCAGCCGTTCGCCCGTTGCAGCATGGCCATGCCGCGAATCCCGACGCCGCCTTCGGCGAGGCGCCGCGAGATTCGCGCCAGTCCGCCGGGACGGTCCTCGATGCGGATCACCAGCACTTCTTCCGGCACGGCCTGGTACTCGCTGTCGCGCAGCAGGGCGAGCGTGTCGTCGTAGCGATCCACCTGCAGGGAGATGTAGGCAGTGCCGTGATCTTCCTCGGCGTCTATGGTGTCGATGTTGATGCCCGCGCGCTCGAGCATCTCGCTGAGGTCGGCGATCAGCCCGAGCCGGTCGGCGGCGATGACGGTGATGCGTTTCATGCGTTCCCCCTGCACCGGACGATGTCGGCGATGCACTCATCCAGGGTGTCGCGCGCGATGCCCGGCATGGTGATGATGTGCGACTGGCCTTTCGCCGTGGCGAGCTGCCACTTGCGCCGCAGCGTTTCCGGTACCGCGGGAAACACCACGGTCAGGGCGTTCGGGTTGCGCCAGGCAGGAATGCCGTGCCGCCTGAGTTCGCTTTCCGCGTATTCGGCGAGCGCCACGCTTTGCTGCGCGCGCCGGCGCAGGCCTTCCTCGCCCAGCTTGCGGATCGCGCGCCACAGGATCAGCGGCGTGAGCCCGTTGCGCGAACCCGTGATGGTCGTGTCCAGGCAGCCGATGTAGGCGATGGAGCGCGCAATTCTTTCGACATGCTGCTTCTTCGCCAGCACCACGCCGCAGGGAATGGGCGAGCCGATGAACTTGTGGCCGGACATGGAAATGGAGTCCGCGCCGTCGGCGAAATCGAACGGCGGCCGCGGCTCGAGGAAGGGCGCCACCGGGCCGCACAGCGCCGCATCGCTGTGAATGTAGGCGTTGTGGATGGCGAGCTTCCTGAGCATCTCGCGGATGCGCGCGATGTCATCCTTGCCTTCGGTCATGGTGGTGCCGATGTTGGCGAAGATGATCGGCGGCACGTCGCGATGGATCTTCAGCGTCTCGTAAAGATCGTCGTAGTCGATCTCGCCGCTTTCCTGCGCGCGGATCATGATGTGCCGCATGTTCAGAAGGTGCAGGTTCTTGGAGACGCTGTAATGCGTCTCTTCGGAGAAGTACACGATGCCGCTGGGATAAAGCTCGCGGGCCAGGTACAGACCATAGAGGTTGCCTTCGCTGCCGCCGTTCGTGACGTAACCCCACCAGTCGTCGTCCTCGGCACGTGTCAGCTGCGCGAAGAACCGCACCACTTCGCGTTCCAGCGCGCGGCTGTCCACCCGCCAGGTGCTGTCCTGGAAGGGGTCGCCAAGGTTGTTGAGCGGGATGGCGAGAAAGTCCGCGAGCTCGCGGTAATCGAAGTCCTTGGCGACCGGATAGCCGAGGTAATCGTTCCTGGCCTGCGTGGCTGCATCGAGCAGTTCATCCAGCTCGCGCGGCAGGCCGCGCGTGTCACGATCCATTGCGATCTCTCAGCGCGCTCTCGTAGATGGGGCGGAAACGGTTGACGATGCCGCAGAACAGGTCCGCGGTCTTCTCGGCATCGTAGATCGCGGAATGCGCCTCGCCGCCGTCCCAGCCGAGATCGGCCGCCTCGATGGCTCGCCCGAGCACGGTCTGGCCGTAGGCCACGCCGGCAAGCGTTGCGGTGTCGAAGCTCGAGAAGGGATGGAAGGGATTGCGCTTGATCTGCGTGCGCTCGATCGCGGCGTTGAGAAAGCTGAGATCGAACCAGCTGTTGTGACCGACGAGGATGGCGCGATTGCAGCCCTGCGCCTTCACCTCGGTGCGGATCTCGCGGAACAGCCGCCGCAATGCCTCGCGCTCCGGCAGTGCCGGGCGCAGCGGATGGTTGGGATCGATGCCGGTGACGGCCAGCGACGCCTGCTCGATGTTGGCGCCCTCGAAGGGCTGCACGTGATACCAGTGCGTCGAGTGACGCTCAAGGTTGCCGTTCTCGTCGAAGCGCAGCAGCACCGCGGCGATTTCCAGCAGGGCGTCGGTGGCGGAATTGAAGCCGCCGGTCTCGACGTCGACGACCACGGGCAGAAAGCCGCGGAAACGGCGCGCCATCATCTGCGCCTGTTCCGGGTGAATGGGGTTGGGGTTGTTCATCTTGCTCCGATTGCGCCGGCCTCAGGCCTGGCGCCAGAAAATGGTTTCGTCCGCGCGGAAGGGGACGATCTCGTCCGCCGCGAACGGCATGACCGGCGGCGGCGTCCACGCCTCACGGCGCAGGGTGACGGTGCCGGTGTTGCAGGGCAATCCGTAAAACTCCGCGCCATGGCGGCTGGCAAAGCCTTCCAGCCTGTCCAGCGCGTTCATGGCGTCGAAGGCTTCGGCATAAAGTTCCAGCGCGGCATGTGCGCTGAAGCAGCCGGCGCAGCCGCAGGAGGCTTCCTTGGCGTGGCGCGCATGCGGCGCGCTGTCGGTGCCGAGGAAGAACTTGGGGTTGCCGCTGGTCGCGGCCTCCAGCAGCGCGGTGCGATCCGGCTCGGTCTTCAGCACCGGCAGGCAGTAGTAGTGCGGGCGGATGCCGCCCTTGAAGATCGCGTTGCGGTTGTGCAGCAGATGCTGCGGCGTGATGGTGGCGGCGATGTTCGGTCCGCTCCAGCGCACGAACTCCACCGCCCGCGCCGTGGTGATGTGCTCGAAGACGATCTTCAGTTCCGGCAGGCGTTCCGCAAGCGGCGCCAGGACCTCGTCGATGAACACCGCCTCGCGGTCGAACACGTCGACCGCATCGCGCGTCACCTCGCCATGCACGCACAGCGGCATGCCGAGCTCCGCCATCTTCTCCAGCACCGCCTGGGTTTTCGCAATGTCGGTGACGCCGGCATCGGAATTGGTCGTGGCGCCCGCGGGATAGAGCTTCACCGCCAGCACCTTGCCGCTTTCCTTCGCGCGGACGATCTCGTCCGGCGAGGTATTGTCGGTGAGGTAGAGCGTCATCAGCGGATCGAAGTCCGCGTCTTCCGGCAGCGCGGCGAGGATGCGCTCGCGGTAGGCCAGCGCCTGCTCGGTGGTGGTCACCGGCGGGCGCAGGTTGGGCATGATCAGCGCGCGCGCGAACTGTCGCGCCGAGCAGGGCAGCACGGCGGCCATCTGCTCGCCATCGCGCAGGTGGAGATGCCAGTCGTCTGGACGGATGAGTGTGATCGTTTCCATTCGCTCGCTTGCCGGTGACGGGGAGGGAGGCTTAACTTGGCGCACATTCTAAAGGATCGGGACGGACAGGTAATGCCGCCAAGGATCGGCGGGCTGGAAATACGCGCCGAACTCAACGAAATCGAGGGGCCGTCGGGTACATTCCGCCTTGAACCGCAGGCTGTCGCGGTGCTGGATCTGCTGGCGAGCGAAGCGGGCCGGGTATGGTCGCGCGACGAACTGATGGATCGCGCCTGGCCGGGGCGGGTCATTTCCGATGCCACGCTGACCGGTGTCATCAGCCGCCTGCGGCGCGCGCTCGCGGCAGCGGGCGTGGACGACTGCCGCATCGAAACGCTGAGCAAGCGCGGTTATCGCCTGGTCCTTGACGCCTCTCCGGCAGGGCGCATCGCGCTGCCGCGGCTTGCCATTGCGTTCATCGTTGCGGTCTCCGTTGCGCTCCTGCTGGCAAGTGCTCTCTTCGTGTTCCGGCCGTCGAACGCGGTACGCTTTGACTTCGAGATCGTGTCGCCAGAAGGTGCGCGTGCCGAGGCCGCGCTGTGGTTGCGGGACGGCAGGGAAGGCGCCTTGATGATCGATGAGAACCCGCCTCTGCGGATTCACGTTCGTTCCGTGTCCCAGGACCGCAAGCAACTCCGGCTGCGCCTTAAGGTTCGCAGCCTGTCTCACCTCGTGGAGATGGAGCAGGTTGTTGCCTTTGGCGAGCGCGGTGCGGTCCGGTTGCGAAGCGAGGATGGCCAGGGCCATTACCTGATCCATTACGTGCCGGTTCGGGCGCCGTTTCCGCCATCCGCAGAAATTCCGCAGGAAAATCGCATTGAAAGCGCAGGCGTTGCGGGCACGGAACAGTGATGGTTTCCGGGCCGCGCCGTGCGGCTCAACTGGAGAACAATGTGATGAAGAAGATTCTTGTCCTGATTGCCCTGTCGCTGCTGCCCGGAACCGGCCTTGCCGGCGAACAACCTTTGCAGGAGCTGATTCAGCTGTTCGTCAAGGTTTACGCAAACGGTCGCCTGGTTTCGGAGCCCGCTGTGGCGATGAAGGCAGGTACGGATGCTTCCATCATGGTCGGGCTCGATCCCGATTCGCCCGAATGGCAGGGGCCGGGTGATGGCGATGGCTATGTATTGAAGTTGACGTTCCATTCCACGCACCTGCGAGACGACGGCGCGGAGATGCTGGTCGACCTCGATTTCGGTTCACCGGAGGCGGAACACGTACAGGCGAAGCAGCTGCTCATGCCCTGGGATGAAACCTGGCAGGAGCAATTCGTCGGCGAAGAAGGGTATCCGGAGTTGCGCGTGGAGGTGTTGCCCACGCGCGCGTCATTGGAAGAGTTCGAACGCCGCTACCACTCCGGCAACTGAAGGCTTGCCGCCGCGGCTTCAGCCGCGGCGGTTCATCAGGTACTCGACCGCGAAGCGCACGCCGAAGCCGGTGAACTCGGTGGGTACATGCGCCAGCCCGCCCTTCGATTCCGAGGCGGCGAGATCGACGTGCACCCAGGGAACGTCATTCTTCACGAAGCGGCTGAGGAAGCGTCCCGCGAGAATGTGATCCGCCTCGCCTTCGATCAGGCATTGCTTCACGTCCGCGATCCTGCTTTCCAGCAGTTCGTCGAAATCGCGATCCTGCGGGAACGGCCAGACGCGTTCGCCGGAGCGCTTGCCGGCTTCGATGAGATCGAAGATGCGATCCTCGCGGTTGGTGAACACGCCCGAGTAGCGCGTGCCGAGCGCATGCACGCAGGCGCCGGTGAGCGTGGCGAAATCCATGACCATGCCGGGCCGGGCCGCGCTGGCGAGTGCCAGCGTGTCGGCGAGCACCATGCGTCCCTCGGCGTCGGTGTGCACGATCTCGATGGTGGTGCCGTCCGAGGCGGTGATCACGTCATTCATCTTGTAGGCGCGCGGGCCGATGTGGTTCTGCGCGAGCGCCAGCCAGCAATCGATCTCGAAGGGCGCATCCAGCCGCGAAAGCGCGAGCAGCGTGCCGAGCGCGACCGCCGAGCCCTGCATGTCGCCGTGCATGCCGAACATGCTCTTGGCGCTCTTCAGGTTGTTGCCGCCGGTGTCGAAGCAGATGCCCTTGCCGACCAGCGCGATGGATTCTTCTGCCGCCTGCTTCGGGCGATAGCGAAGATGCATGATGCCGGCATCGCGATCCGCGCTGCCCTGAACCACGGCGAGGAACGCGCCGGCGTTCTTCTGCTTCAGCGTCTCTTCGTCGAGGAACTCCGCTTCCCAGCCGTTGTCTCCTGCAAGCTGTTCGACGTATTCGCGGTACTTGCCTGGCGTGAGGTAGTTGCCGGGCAGTGCCGCCAGCCAGCGCGCCAGGTTGCCGCCTTCGCTCATCGCGAAAGTGCGTGCAAGGTCGACCGTCCTGTCGAGATCGAAGACGTGCAGCTCGCGCAGCGCGTAGTCGTCCTTCTGCGGCTGCGTGGAAAGCTTCGGCATGCGGAAATCCGCCGCCAGCGCCGCCGCTGTCACCGCCTCGACGATGGCTTCACGTGACGTAACGCCATCGTCGAAGGCGAGCCCAAGGACCGCGGGGCGCGACAAACGCGCGTTTGAAAGCCACTTGCGTGCGGCGTCCAGCATTTCGAACGCGGTGGCATCGGCAGCCAGCCGCGCGACGGTGACGAGCCTCTCGCCCAGCGGCAAGGTGACATTTTCCTTGTCGCGGCCGGCAAGCCGCGCTGCCAGCTTCTCCAGGCCGGCCTTTGCAGCGATCGCCTTTTCATCGCCTTTCGCGGCAACGACGATCAGGAAATCGAGCTGATCCAGATCCTGCGGGGAAAATGCACGGGAAAACTGATGGACATCGAGTTTCGAGGGGAGGGGAAGAGCGGGTTGCATGGGTGCGTTGCCTTGACCGGAAATTGCCAAACCACGATCATATCAGTTCTTCCCGGGCCGTTTGTTCCCCGCGCCCACCGATTCCACGTGCCGACGCACTCGCGTCGGCACATTTGCGAGTGACGGCTCCGCCAGTCCGGACAAGTTCGTAAGGAAAGTCCATGACCGATAACGCCAAGGTTCGTGAAGACGAGCTCAAGACGACGCAGGACGTCGATCCCCAGGAAACCCAGGAATGGCTCGAGTCGCTGGATGCGACCCTGGATGCCCACGGCACCGCCCGTGCGCATTTCCTGCTGGAGAAGCTGATCGACCATGCGCGCCGTCAGGGCGCGTACCTTCCGTACTCGGCAGAGACCGCGTACCTCAACACCATCCCGGTGCACCAGGAACCGCCATACCCCGGCGATCGCGAGATCGAGAAGCGCATCGAGGCCTACATCCGCTGGAATGCGATGGCGATGGTGGTGCATGCCAACCGCAAGGGCACCGAGCTCGGCGGCCACATCGCCAGCTACGCCTCCGCCGCGCAGCTTTATGAAGTGGGCTTCAACCATTTCTGGCGCGGCGCCTCGCTGGAGAATCGCGGCGACCTCATCTACATCCAGGGCCATTCCTCGCCGGGCATCTACGCGCGCTCCTTCCTCGAAGGCCGCTTCAGCGAAGAGACGCTGCGCACCTTCCGCGAGGAAGTCGGCGGCAAGGGCGTTTCCTCCTATCCGCATCCCTGGCTGATGCCGGACTACTGGCAGTTCCCGACCGTTTCCATGGGTCTCGGCCCGCTGATGGCGATCTACCACGCACGCTTCATGAGGTATCTGGAGCACCGCGGCCTGATGGAGCCGAACGACCGCAAGGTCTGGGCCTTCCTCGGCGACGGCGAGATGGACGAGCCGGAATCGCGGGGCGCGATTTCTCTCGCGGCGCGCGAGAACCTCGACAACCTGGTGTTCGTCATCAACTGCAACCTGCAGCGCCTCGACGGACCGGTGCGTGGCAATGGCAAGATCATCCAGGAACTGGAAGCGGAATTCCGCGGCGCCGGCTGGAACGTGATCAAGGTGCTGTGGGGCTCGCGCTGGGACCGCCTGCTGGCCGAGGACCGCGACGGGCTGCTGCGCAAGGTCATGGAAGAATGCGTGGACGGCGAATACCAGACCTTCAAGGCGCGCGACGGCGCCTACGTGCGCGAGAAGTTCTTCGGCCGTTACCCCGAGCTCAAGGAAATGGTCGCGCACATGTCCGATGCGGACATCTGGAAGCTCAACCGCGGCGGCAACGACGTGCGCAAGGTCTACGCCGCCTACGATCGCGCGGTGAATGGCGCCGGCAACCGCCCGACGGTGATCCTTGCCAAGACGGTGAAGGGCTACGGCCTCGGCAAGTCCGTGCAGGGCACGATGGGCGCGCACCAGAAGAAGAAGCTCGAGGCGGACGACCTCAAGTGGCTGCGCGACCACTACAACCTGCCGATCTCCGACGAGGTGATCGACAGCGGCGAGATTCCGTTCCTCACCTTCAGCAAGGACAGCCGCGAATACCGCTACCTGCAGGAGCGCCGCGAGAAGCTCGGCGGCTACCTGCCGAAGCGCATCCCGGGTGACGAAACCCTGCAGATCCCGTCGCTGGAAATCTTCCGCCAGCAGCTGGAAGACAGCGGCGACCGCGCCTACTCCACCACTATGGCGTTCGTGCGCATGCTGACCGCGCTGCTGCGCGACAAGACCATCGGCAAGCGCGTCGTGCCCATCGTGCCGGACGAGGCGCGCACCTTCGGCATGGAAGGCCTGTTCCGCCAGTACGGCATCTATTCCTCGCAGGGCCAGCTGTACGAGCCGCAGGATTCCGACCAGCTGATGTTCTACCGCGAGTCGAAGGACGGACAGATCCTCGAGGAGGGCATCACCGAAGCGGGTGCGATGTCGTCGTGGATCGCTGCGGCGACCGCCTACGCGAACCATGGCATTGCCATGATTCCGTTCTACATCTACTACTCCATGTTCGGCTTCCAGCGCATTGGCGACCTCGCCTGGGCGGCGGGCGACTCGCGCGCGCGCGGCTTCCTGCTGGGCGGCACGGCCGGACGCACCACGCTGAACGGCGAAGGCCTGCAGCACCAGGATGGCCACAGCCACATCCTCGCCGCGACCATTCCCAACTGTGTGGCCTATGACCCGACCTATGCCTACGAAGTCGCGGTCATCGTGCACGAAGGCATGAAGCGGATGTTCGAGCGCAAGGAGGATGTCTTCTACTACCTCACGCTCATGAACGAGAACTACCACCATCCGGCCAAGCCGGAAGGCGTGGACGAGGGCATCATCAAGGGCCTGTACCCGCTGAAGCCTTCGGAACTCTCCAGGCCGAAGGCGCGCGTGCAGCTGCTGGGCTCCGGCACCATCCTGCGCGAGGTCGAGGCCGCCGCCGAGCTGCTCGAGAACGACTACGGCATCGCCGCCGACGTGTGGAGTGCGACCAGCTTCACCGAGCTGCGCCGTGACGGCATGGCGGTCGACCGTTTCAACCTGCTCAACCCGGAGAAGGCACCGCAGAAGGCGTGGGTGACGCAGATGCTGGAGAAGACCGAAGGCCCGGTCATCGCCGCGAGCGATTACATCCGCGCCTACGCCGACGGCATCCGCAACTGGGTGCCGCGCCGTTACGTCACGCTCGGCACCGACGGCTTCGGCCGCTCGGATTCGCGCGAGAAGCTGCGGCACTTCTTCGAGGTCGATCGTTACCACGTCGCGCTCGCCGCGCTGCGCGCGCTGGCCGATGACGGCGCCATCGACATGAAGGTCGTGCTCGAGGCGAAGAAGAAGTTCGGCATCGACCCGAACAAGCCGCATCCGTGGTTGGCGTGAAAAAACGTAAGACGTGAAAGGTGAGACGGGAGACGACCATGCTGATCGTCTTGCGTCTCACGTCTTACGTCTCACGGTAAAGAATCAGAACCTGGAGCCACGTAAATGGCAGAACGAATCGAGATAAAGGTCCCCGACATCGGCGATTTCGAGAACGTCGAGGTCATCGACGTGCTGGTGAAGGCGGGCGACAAGGTCGAGGTCGAGACTCCGCTCATCACCCTGGAAACCGACAAGGCCGCCATGGACGTGCCGGCGCCGCAGGCCGGCACCATCGTCGAGATGAAGGTCGGCAATGGCGACAAGGTTTCCGAGGGCAGCGTGATCGCCGTACTGGAAGTTGCTGAAGGCGGTGTCCAGGAAGCACCGGCGCCCGCCGAGACCAGGGCGGAAGCGCCGAAACAGGAAAGCGCGCCGCAGCCCGCGCCGGCCGAAAAGCCGAAGGCCGCAAGCGAGGCGCCGGCGAAGAAGGAAGCGCCCGCGCTTCCCGCGGTGGATGAAACCTCCTTCTCGCGCGCGCACGCCTCGCCCTCGGTGCGTCGCTTCGCGCGCGAGCTCGGCGTGGACCTCGGCAAGGTACGCGGTTCCGGCGTGAAGGGCCGCATCACGCACGATGACGTGAAGTCCTTCGTGAAGTCGGTGATGCGCGCTGGCGCCGTCGCGGGCGGGGGCGCGCTGCCGGCCGTGCCGGAAGTGGATTTCGCGAAGTTCGGCGAGATCGAGGTCAGGCCGCTCGGCCGCATCAAGAAGATTTCCGGTCCGCGCCTGCATGCTTCCTGGGTGAACATCCCGCACGTCACCCAGCATGACGAGGCCGACATCACCGAGCTCGAGACCATGCGCCAGGCGCTGAAGTCCGACGCCGAGAAGGTCGGCGCGCGCCTCACGCCGCTTGCCTTCATCGTCAAGGCCTGCGTGCAGGCGCTGCAGGAATTCCCCGACTTCAACAGCTCGATCTCTGCCGACGGCGAAAGCCAGGTCTTCAAGAAGTACTACCACATCGGTTTTGCGGCCGACACGCCGAACGGCCTGGTCGTGCCGGTGATCCGCGATGCCGATCGGAAGACCGTCTTCGAGATCGGCAGGGAACTCGGCGAACTCTCGCAGAAGGCCCGCGAGGGCAAGCTCAAGGCCGCGGACATGCAGGGCGCCACCTTCACGATTTCGTCGCTGGGCTCCATCGGCGGCACCTACTTCACGCCGATCGTCAATGCGCCCGAGGTTGCCATCCTCGGCGTGTCCCGCGCGCAGATGAAGCCGGTGTGGAACGGCCGGGAATTCGTGCCGCGCATGATGCTGCCGCTGTCGCTGTCCTACGACCATCGCGTCATCGACGGCGCGGCTGCCGCGCGCTTCACGAGCTTCCTTGCCGAAGTGCTCGCCGAGCGCCGCAATCTCGTATTGTAAGAAGAAGGCAGAGGGGAGAAGGCAGAAGTTCGGCAAGGACGTCTTCTCCCGTCTCCCTTCTACCTTCTCCTGACCTGGAGCCACACGCATGGCAAAAGAAATCGAAATCAAGGTCCCCGACATCGGCGACTTCGAGAACGTCGAGGTCATCGACGTGCTGGTGAAGGCCGGTGACACGGTCGAGGTGGAGTCGCCGCTGATCACGCTGGAAACCGACAAGGCGGCGATGGACGTGCCGTCGCCGGTGGCAGGCGTGATCAGGGAAATGAAGGTCGCGATGGGTGACAAGGTTTCCGAGGGCAGCCTGATTGCCGTGGTGGAGGCTGCCGAAGGCGAATCTCAGGCAGCGGAGAAGAAGGAAGAAGGGAAAAGGGAGAAGGAAGAAGAGGGGAAGCCTGCGCCTGCCGCGAGCACGGAGAGGCCGGCGCCGAAGGCGGGCAGCTTCCAGGGCAAGGTGGATCACGAAACCGGCCTGCTGGTGATCGGTGCCGGTCCCGGCGGTTACACCGCCGCATTCCGCGCCGCCGACCTTGGTCTCAAGGTCACGCTGGTGGAACGCTGGAACACGCTGGGCGGCGTCTGCCTGAACGTCGGCTGCATCCCCTCCAAGGCGCTGCTGCATGCCGCCAAGGTCATCGACGAGGCGGCGGAGATGGAGAAGCACGGCATCAGCTTCGGCAAGCCGAAGATCGATGCCGCGAAGCTCGCCGGCTGGAAGGGCGAGGTGGTGAAGAAGCTCACCGGCGGTCTTGCCACCATGGCGAAGCAGCGCAAGGTGGAGGTCATTACCGGCGCCGCGCGTTTCCTCGATGAACACCACGTTGCCGTCAGCGGTGAAGGCGGCGAGAAGGTCGTGCGTTTCGATCAGTGCATCATCGCCGCGGGCTCTGAGCCGGTGCGTCTGCCGTTCGCGCCCGAGGATCCGCGCATCATGGATTCCACCGGCGCGCTGGAACTCGCCGACATCCCCAAGAAGCTGCTGGTCATCGGCGGCGGCATCATCGGCCTGGAAATGGCCTGCGTGTACGACGCGCTGGGTAGCCAGGTGACCATCGTCGAGCTCGCCGACCAGCTCATCCCGGGTGCGGACAAGGACCTGGTGCGCGTGCTGGAGAAGCGCATCAAGGGCCGTTACGCCGCGATCATGACGGGCACGAAGGTGACCGCCATGAAGGCGCACAAGAGCGGCATCAAGGTCGCGTTCGAGGGAGCGAATGCGCCGCAAGGCGAACAGCTCTTCGATCGCGTCCTGGTCGCGGTGGGCCGCGTGCCGAATGGCGGCAGGCTCGACGCGGACAAGGCCGGCATCGAAGTCAGCGAGCGCGGCTTCATTGCCGTCGACCGGCAGATGCGCACCAACGTGCCGCACATCTTCGCGATCGGCGACATCGTCGGCCAGCCCATGCTGGCGCACAAGGCCACGCACGAAGCCAAGGTCGCCGCGGAAGTGGCGGCGGGGCAGAAGCGGTATTTCGACGCCCGCGTCATTCCTTCCGTCGCCTACACGGATCCCGAGATCGCCTGGGTGGGCGTCACCGAGGAGCAGGCCAGGCGCGAGGGCATCGAGTTCGAGGTCGGCAGGTTCCCGTGGGCGGCATCGGGCCGTTCGCTGTCGCTGGGGCGCGACGAAGGCTTCACCAAGCTGCTGTTCGATCCGAAGACGCACCGCGTGATCGGCGGCGCGATGGTCGGCCCGAATGCCGGCGAACTCATCGCCGAGGTCGCCCTGGCCATCGAGATGGGCGCGGATGCGGCCGACATCGGGCTTACCATCCATCCCCATCCGACGCTTTCCGAGACAGTATGCTTTGCGGCCGAGGCGTTCGAAGGAACGCTTACGGACCTCTACCTGCCGAAACGCAGGAAGGACTGACGGAAGACCTCGGCCGGCGCAGGGACGCGCGGCTATGACGGGAGATGTCGTGCGCCTCGCATGCCTTGCCTTGATGTTCGGCCTTGCTGCCGTGCCCGCGGCGGCCGAGGAGTTCTATGGCCCGTTGCGCATCCGCGACATGGGGCCGTTCCAGATCCTGCGTCTCAACATGCTTCCCGATCATGCGCTGGCGCCGTCGGCCGGCCGGGTCGGCCTGGAGTTCCAGGTCTCGCATTCGAACACCTTCGTGATGGACACCGACATCCACGCCTACCTGGAAAGGCGCGGTGCGCGCGGCGAGATCGGCCCGCGGGATGTCAACGCCATTGCCGCGCTCGGCGAGGACACCTTCCTGTTTGATGGCGAGCTCGGCTACGCCAAGGCGACCGGGCACTACGCGTTCACCGATCGCCTCTCGGGTTATGTCTCGGTGCCTTTCCACTACTTCGGCGGCGGCTACTTCGATTCCGCCATCGAAAACTTTCACGACATGTTCGGCTTCGACAGCTTCGGGCGCGAGTACATCAGCCGCAACGACTTCCAGGCGGTGGCAACCATCGACGGCGAAACCTTCGCGCTGCTGGAACGGCCGACCAGCGGCGGCATCGGCGATCCGGTGCTGGGCCTGCGCTACTACATTCCGCTCCGGAATCACTCCGCGGTGACCTTCGAGCTCGCGCACAAGTTCGCCTTCCAGGATCCGGACAAGTTCCGCACCACCGGCAGTGACGACAGCGGCGCGCAGATTTCCTGGCACGTGCATGGCTTGAAGAACAGCTTCTACACCAGCGTCGCGGTGGTGCGCACCGGCGACGCGGAACCGTTCCCGCAGTTCACGCGTCACGTCATCCCGTCCGTCAATCTCGCCTGGGAACGCCACCTGCTGGATGGGGTCAACGTCATCTTCCAGGTGAATGCCGCCCGCAGCCTGTTCGAGAAAGGCGATCCCGAGCTGACCGCGAACGTCTACCAGGCATCGCTGGGGCTGAGGCATCGCGCCGGCCGGTTCGTGTGGAGCTATGCGCTGACGGAAAACCTGGTGAACTTCAACAATACCGCCGACCTCGGCTTCCATGTCGGATTTGCGTGGATGCCGGAAGTCGACGGACATTGAAAACTTCGAAGGAGTGTCGAATGGCAGCGTTTGAACAGAAGATCACGGTACGCTGGGCCGACCTGGACCCGAACGGACACGTCCGCCATTCCGCGTACTACGACTACGGCGCGCAGGCGCGCGTGGCGCTGCTCGAGGCGCGCGGGCTGGGCATCGGCTGGATGACGAAGCAGATGATCGGGCCGGTGCTGTTCCGCGAAGAGGCGCGCTTCCTGCGCGAGCTGCGCATGTCGGACGTGATCAGCATCAACGTCATGCTCGGCGGCCGCTCCGAGGACAACCGCAAGTGGCGCATCGTGCATGAGATCCGCCGCGGCGAGGAGCTGTGCGCGGTGGTGGAAGTCGAGGGGGCGTGGATGGATCTGCGGGCGCGCAAGATCACCGTGCCGCCGGAAGAGCTTGCGCATGCCTTCGATGACGCGCCGAAGACCGAGGATTTCCAGCTCATCACTTCCGGCAGGCGCTGAGGATCAGCGCCTGGCCTTGTTGCGCACGCGTTGCAGGTAGGCGGTCTCATCCGGCGTGCGGCCGTAGCGCTGCGCCTCCCACAGCGTCTCGGCCAGGCATTCCACCATCTCGTGTTCCGCGGCATGCGCGTCGCCGCGCGCCTGCCGCAGGGCCTCGAACGCCGCCCGCACGCCGGGCGGCCGGTCGATGGAAAGCTGCTCCCGCACCGCGATATGCATGCCCATGTGCAGGAACGGATTGGTTTCGCCCTGCTCGGGGGTCCAGTCGCGCTCCAGCGCCGCCTCGCCCTCTTCAAGAATGGCGTGATACTCCGGGTGTTCCGCGATCACGCCGGCGATCAGGTCTTCCAGCGGCGTCACCGGGCGGCCCTCGCGCACCTTCTGCCAGGCGTCGAGGAACTGGCGTCGCAGCGCTTCTCGGTTGTTGCCGAACAGCATTTTCACCTCCGTGCAGGATTGCCGATTATATGACCGATGGCGAAGTGCTGCAGGCTCGGGAATGCTTCCAGCAGAGACCGAAGGAGAAACTCCACCATGCGCGCCTGCCTGTACGCCCTGTCCGCCATGCTGTGCCTGTCGCCGGTGCTTGCCGAGGAACAGCCGGCAGCCGACGGCACCGAGGTGAGCATCATCCACACCCGCGGCCACGGCGCGATCCTCGCCGATCGGCAGGGCAGGCCGCTCTATGTTCGCGAACCGTTGCAGCGGGAAGAGCTTTTCGCGGAGGCCGGCTGGAACGACAGCGACTGCTATGACGCCTGCGCGGAGATGTGGCCGCCGTTTCTCGCCAATGAAGGCGAGCCCGTCGCCGCCGACTCCGCCGTGCGCCAGGAGCGTCTCGGTACCATCCAGCGCGAGGATGGCTTCCTGCAGGTGACCTACAACGGCTACGCGCTTTACTACTATGCCGAGGATGAAGGCGTGCCGCAGCCGCGCGGGCATGGCGTCACCGATGACTGGGGCCGCTGGAAGCTGCTCTCGCCGCGTGGCGAACCATTGAAGGACAGCGGCGACTGATGCCTGCTTGATGCATGCCCGCAGTGCGGACTACTCTCGCGTGCTGACGCAACCGAGGAGTCAGCATGCGCCAGTTCATTCTGATGTTGTTCATTGCCGGCAGCGCCAATGCTGCCGTCGTCGTTCCCCCCGCCGAGCAGCCGCTGCTGCATGAGATCGGCGTCGCGCCTTCCGCCGAGCGCATCGAGGCGGACATCCGCACCCTGGTTGGTTTCGGTACCCGTCACACGCTTTCCGAGACGGAATCGGAAACGCGCGGCATCGGCGCCGCGAGGCGCTGGATCAAGGCCGAGTTCGAGCGCATCTCGAAGGAATGCGGCGGCTGCCTGGAAGTGCGTTATGTCAGCGGCACGGTCTCGGGCGAGAACCGCATACCGGAACCGGTAGAGGTGGTCAGCGTGATCGCCATCCAGCGCGGCGTGAACGACCCGAACCGCTACGTCATCATGAGCGGCGACATCGACTCGCGCGTCTCCGACGTCATGGACGCGGAATCGGATTCTCCCGGCGCCAACGACAACGCCTCGGGCGTCGCCGGCACGCTAGAAGCGGCGCGGGTGCTGTCGAAGCACCGTTTCGATGCGACCATCGTCTATGCCGCACTCGCCGGCGAGGAACAGGGCCTGTTCGGCGGCAGGATTCTTGCCGAGCATGCGAAGGAGAACGGCTGGCGCATCGAGGCCGTGCTCAACAACGACATGATCGGCAACATCGAAGGCATCAACGGCGTCATCGACAACACCACCGCGCGCGTCTTCGCCGAGGGCACGCGGGTTACGGAAACGCCCGAGGAAGCGCGCATTCGCCGCTTCACCGGCGGCGAGGTGGACTCGCCGTCGCGCAACCTCGCGCGCTACATCGACCGTCTTGCCGACCGCTACGTGCCCAACCTCGACGTCATGATGATCTATCGCCTCGACCGCTTCGGGCGCGGCGGCCATCACCGCCCGTTCAACGACATGGGCTGGCCGGCGGTGCGCATCATGGAAACCAACGAGAACTACAACCGCCAGCACCAGGATCTGCGCACCGAGAACGGCATCGAGTACGGCGACGTCATCGAGGGCGTGAACTTCGAGTACGCCGCGAAGCTCACCGCGCTGAACGCCGTCACGCTGGCTTCGCTCGCCTCGGCGCCACCGCCGCCCGCCAACGTGGAAATCGAAGGCGCGGTCAGCCCGGATACGACGCTCCGCTGGGCGAAGCCGAAAGGGAAGCAGGCGCGGAATCTCGCGGGTTACCGCATCTACTGGCGCCTGACCACCGAACCACAATGGACGCACAGCGTGTACGTGGGCGACGTCAACGAGCACACCCTCAAGAACGTCGTCATCGACAACTACTTCTTCGGTGTCGCCGCGGTCTCGAAGGATGGTTTCGAAAGCCCGGTGGTGTTTCCGGGTGCAGCGGGAAGCTTCGGCGGTTACTGATGGGGCAGGGAAGTCGCATGCGCTGCCGGAAATCCCGCGCCGGTAGAGTTCACGCCGGTGCGTGACTCGGAGCTCGCACGTTGCCGCGAGTTCCTTGTCCTCGCCGCCGTCCTCGCGTTGATCGGCGCTAGCGACTGGAGGATACATGCCTTGGGAGTGGTATACCGACGGCAATGCATGAGGCCAGTCAGTCCTTTTTCTTGCGCGTGGTAATTGTTCCGGGGCGGCGCGCGCGTGGTGCCGGGTCGTTGGGTTTTCCGCCGGCCTTCGCCGCCAGGCGCGCGTTCTTTCCGGGCCGTATCTTCTTTCCGGCAGCAGGTTTTGAAGTGCGCGCTTTCTCATCACGCTTCTTGTCGCTGAAACGCGGTTTGCCGGCAGGCCTTGGTCTGCTGTCGCTGCGGGATACGGACGCCGGCTTGTTCCGGCGCGGTCGTTTCTCGCTGGAATGCTCGGTCTCGCGTGATGGGGATTTTCGCGCGTGAGCCTTGCCGCCGATGGGAGGAAGTTTCGGTTCGGCAGTTTCTTCGACGGATTCTACGATGCTTTCCGGTTTTCCGTCGATGCGTGAAATTCGCAATGCCTGGCCGGCAACGCGTGTTTTCTTCAGGTCCTGGAAGACTTCCGGCGGCATGTTTTCCGGCAAGTCCACCAGGCTGTGGTCATCGAAAATCTGTATGCGGCCGATGTAGCGGCCTTCGAGGCCCGCCTCGTTCGCGATCGCGCCCATGATGTTGCCGGGCTTCACGCCGTGCGCATGGCCGACTTCGATACGGAAGCGCTCTGTGCCTTCCGGGGGCGGCGTGTCGTCGCGTTCACGTTTCCTGCGGCTGCCGTAGGCTTCATTGCGGAACTTTTCATCGCGCTCTTCACGCCGGTCGCGCTTCGGTTTCCGTTCGCGTTCTTCCGGCGGCAGTTCCGATTTGGGTTTCAGCAGCAGCGGTTTGCCTTGTTGCGCAAGTTTTGCGAGCGCGGCGGCAATTTCCAGGGTCGGCACGTCGTGCTGCCGTTCGTAGGTGCCGATCAGTTCGCGGAAGAAGTCGAGTTCGCCCGCACTTATGGTATCGGTGATCTTCTGATGAAAATTCGCGATGCGCTTGTCGTTGATGACCTCCGTCGTCGGCAACTGCATCTCGGTGATCTTCTGGCGGGTCGCGCGTTCGATCAGCGAGAGCAGGCGCTTCTCGCGCGGTGCCACGAACAATATCGCCTCACCGCTGCGTCCGGCACGGCCGGTGCGGCCGATGCGGTGAACGTAGGCTTCGGTGTCGTAGGGAATGTCGTAATTTATGACGTGGCTGACGCGATCGACATCCAGGCCGCGTGCGGCGACGTCGGTGGCGATGAGAATGTCGATTTTTCCATTCTTGAAATTCTGCACCGTCTGTTCGCGCAGTTTTTGCGGCACGTCACCATTCAATGCCACCGCTTCGTGACCACGCGCCTGCAGCTTGTCGGCGAGTTCCAGCGTCGCGGTCCTGGTGCGCACGAACACGATTACGCCGTCGAAGTCCTCGACTTCGAGGATGCGCGTCAACGCATCGAGTTTGTGCATTCCCGATACGTACCAGTAGCGCTGGCGAATGGTTTCCGCGGTCGTGGTCTTGAGTTCGATCGAAACCCGTTCCGGATCGTTGAGGTGGTTTTCTGCGATGTGCTTGATCGCCGCGGGCAGCGTTGCGGAGAACAGTGCGATCTGCCGTTCGGGCGGTGTCTGCTCGAGAATCCAGGTCACGTCATCAATGAAGCCCATGCGCAGCATTTCGTCGGCTTCATCGAGCACCAGGGCCTTGAGCGCGTCGAGATTGAGCGAGCCGCGGCGCATGTGGTCCATGGCGCGACCAGGTGTGCCGACGACGACATGCACGCCGCGCTTGAGCTGGTTGAGTTGTCCGCGCATGTCCTGGCCGCCGTAAACGGGCGCGACACGGAAGCCCGGCAGGAACGCCGCGTAACGCTGGAAGGCTTCGGCAACCTGGATGGCGAGCTCGCGGGTTGGCGCGAGCACGAGCAATTGCGGTACCGCACGTGCGAGATCGATTCTCGCGAGCAGCGGCAGCGCGAAGGCGGCTGTCTTGCCGGTGCCCGTCTGCGCCTGGCCGAGCACATCGCGGCCGGCGAGCAATGGCGGAATGGTGCGCGCCTGGATGGGCGATGGCGTTTCGTAGCCCACTGTCGCCAGCGCTTTCAGTAACGCGTCGGGCAGGGCGAGTTCGGAGAATTGCGGAAGATTTCCAGTGCTGGAAGCGTTGTCAGGCATGGCGGGAGTCACAGGTCGGCGTCGGACCGACAAGGATACCTGCATTTCGGGGTCATTCAGCGGTTGCCTGAGTGGCGGGGCTCTTTTTTTTCGTGGGGAACTTACCGTATGAACCTTGTACAGCGCACAACCGGGATCGAACGCCCGGCTTTCGGCGTTCATCCGTTTGGCCGCTACGCCTGGCCGCTGATTTCGGAGTCCGGCACCTCCCGGCAGCAATGCGAACAAGACGCCCCTTCAACATCGAATGTCGATTCCATGTCCTTTCGCTGCACCGGCATCCCGCAGGCATGGCAACTGCTCCAGCTTCCCGGCGCAAGTCCATGCTTCACGCTGACGCGTTCATCGAAGACATAGCATTCGCCTTCCCACAGGCTTTGTTCTTCCGGCACCGTTTCCAGATACTTGAGAATGCCACCCTGCAGGTGGAACACGTTCTCGAAGCCCATGGACTTCAATAGCGCGGTGGATTTCTCGCAGCGTATGCCGCCGGTGCAATACATGGCGACCCTGGCCTTCGTATCCAGGCGGGTTCGCTGCAACCACTCCGGGAACTCACGAAAGCTGCGCGTGCCTGGATTGACCGCGCCCTTGAAGGTGCCGACCTTTACTTCGTAGTCATTGCGCGTGTCGATGACGATGACATCCGGGTCGCTGATCAGCGCGTTCCAGTCCTGCGGCGGCACGTAGGTGCCGGCCATCTCGACGGGATTCACCTCCGGCAGGCCCAGCGTCACGATCTCGCGCTTCAGCTTCACCTTCATGCGCTTGAAGGGCGCGACTTCTGCCCAGGATTCCTTGTGCTCGAGTCCGGCGAGCCGCGGATCGGAGCGGAGGTGATCGAGCAATGCGTGCACGCCCTCGGTGCTGCCGGCGATCGTGCCGTTGATGCCCTCGGGCGCGAGCAGGATGCTGCCGATGACGTCAAGAGCGAGCGCCTTTTCCAGCAGCGGTGCGCGCAGTTCGGCGAAGTCGGGAAGGGCGGCGAAGCGGTAGAACGCCGCCACGAGAAAATTCCGTGTCATGTCAGTAGTTGGAGTTCGCGGGCGCCTCGGGGCGCCTGGAGACGGGATATTCGCAGAGATCGGCGATGGGGCAGCGCCAGCACTCGGGCCTGCGCGCCTTGCAGATGTAGCGGCCATGCAGGATCAGCCAGTGGTGTGCATCACGCTTGAACTCCTCGGGCACGAACTTCTCCAGCTTGAGTTCGACCTCGAGAGGCGTCTTGCCGGGGGCGATGCGCGTGCGGTTGGAAACGCGGAAGATGTGCGTATCCACCGCCATGGTGTGCTGGCCGAAGGCGGTGTTCAGGATCACGTTCGCCGTCTTGCGGCCGACGCCCGGCAGCGCTTCGAGCTCGGCGCGCGTCTGCGGCACCTCGCCGCCATGCTTCTCGATCAGCCGTTCGCACAGCCGGATCACGTTGGCGGCCTTGTTGTTGTAGAAGTTGATGGTGCGCAGGTAGTCCTTCAGCTTGTCGAGACCGAGATCCAGGATCGCCTGCGGGGTATTGGCGACCGGAAACAGCTTGCGCGTCGCCTTGTTCACGCCGACGTCCGTCATCTGCGCCGACAGCACTACAGCGATCAGCAGCTCGAACGGCGTCGAGTACTCCAGCTCCGTGGTGGGCGTGGGGTTGAGTTCGCGCAGACGGCGAAAGATTTCAGCGCGCTTCTTCTTGTTCATCGGGAAAACAGGGTTCTCGGGATTCAGGAGGATTGGCAGGATTGCGGATGTTGCAGTCAGTCCACGGACATCTTGTCATTTTTCATTCGGTATTCCCGTGAATCCTGGAAAATCCCGTCGATCCTGTCCATTCGTTATTTCAGCCCGCGACGGGCTCCTCGATGGCGGCGGACTGAGATGGCACGGCGGCGGCGAGGCGCGCGTCTATCCAGTTCTTCATCGCCAGCAGCAGGCCGAGGCCGAAGAACGCCCCGGGCGGCAGCACGGCCAGCAGGAAGCCGGGATAGTCCGCGCCGAGCACATCGATGCGCCAGGCGGCGGCAGCGGGACCGAACATCATTTCCGCGCCATCGAGCAGCGTGCCGCGGCCGACGAGTTCACGCAGGCCGCCCAGCACCACCAGCACCGCGGTGAATCCCAGTCCCATCGCCAGGCCATCGAAGGCGGCAACACGCACCGGCATCTTGGACGCAAAGGCCTCGGCGCGGCCGATGATGATGCAGTTGGTGACGATCAGCGGAATGAAGATGCCGAGCACCAGGTAAAGATCGTGGAAGTACGCGTTCATCACGAGTTCAATGGCGGTCACCAGCGAGGCGATGACCAGCACGAACACCGGGATGCGCACCTCGTCGGCGACGTGGTTGCGGACCAGCGAGATCACGAGGTTCGAGCCGAACAGCACCAGCGCGGTGGCAAGGCCGAGGCCGAGCGCGTTCACGACCGTGCTGCTCACTGCCAGCAGCGGGCACAGGCCGAGCAATTGCACCAGCCCTGGATTGCTGGTCCACAGGCCGTTGACGAGCAGGTTGCCGTAACCGGGAATGTTCATTGCGCAAACAGCTCCTCGCGATGCCGTTCGAAGTATATCAAGGTGTTTCGCACCGCCTTGACGACGGCGCGCGGCGTGATGGTCGCGCCGGTGAACTGGTCGAACACGCCGCCGTCGCGGCGCACCTTCCAGCGTTCCAGCGGAGGATCGCCGAGCGCGCGACCGTCGAAGCTCGTGATCCAGTCCGAGCGGCGAATCTCGATGGGATCGCCGAGCCCCGGGGTTTCCTTGTGCGCCAGCACCCGGACGCCGGAAAGCCTCCCATCGGCGCGCACGCCGACGAGCAGGCGGATCTCGCCGCTGTAGCCGTCCGGCGCGACGCTGGTGAAAAGCGCCGCGACGGGCTCGCCGCCGCGGAAGGCGCGGTACACCGTCACGGGCTGCGTGGTGCCGAGCATCTCGGGATCGGTGACGGTGATCGCGTCATCCACCAGCGCGTTGTCGTATTCGTTCGCGGGCAGGACCTCGTTCAGCGTCGCCAGCAGCACTTCGCGCTCGTTCTCCCGTATCTGCGGCGCGGTGTGCTCGAAGGTGTAGGCGACGATCGCCACGCCCACCGCCGCGGCCACCGCCAGCAACGTCGCGCCGAGCAGGCTCTTTCTCATCGCTTCACGGGCGCTCATGGCCGTAGGTCCGCGGCTTGGTGTAGTGATCGATGAAAGGCGCTGCCATGTTCATCAGCAGCACCGCGAAGGCAATGCCATCCGGGTAGCCGCCCCAGGCACGAATGACGTAGACCAGCACGCCGATGCACAGCCCGTAGATCAGCCGTCCCTTGTCGGAAGCGGGAGCGGACACCGGGTCGGTGGCGATGAAGAAGGCGCCGAGAATCGCCGCGCCGCTGAAGACATGGAAAAGCGGCGAAGCGTGCGTGGACGGGTCGATGAACCAGAAGATTGCCGCGAGGCCACCCAGGCCGAGCAGCACGCCGGCGGGAATCTGCCACTTGATGACGCGGCGGTACATCAGCCAGGCGCCGCCAAGCAGCAGGAACACGCCTATCCATTCCCAGCCGTGGCCGGCGGCCATGCCGTATATCGGATGGGTGGTGATCTCCTGAATGGCAGCGCCCTGCGAGAGCTGCGTACGCAGGTGATCGAGCGGCGTCGCCGCAGTCACGGCATCGATGTCGGTGCCTGCAGGGAAACCGGCGAATATCGCCTGCAGCGTCTCCATGAAGGAGAGGCGCACGGATTCGCCGATGAGGAAATCCGGCGCGATCCACTGCGTCATCTGCTGCGGGAAGGAAATCAGCAGCACGACGTAGCCCGCCATCGCCGGATTGAAGACGTTGTAGCCGAGACCGCCGTAGAGATGCTTGGCGAACACGATGGCGAAGATCACGCCGACGGCGGCAAGCCACCATGGCGCGGTCGGCGGCAGCGCCCAGGCGAGCAGCACGGCGGTGATCAGCGCGCTGCAGTCGCCGAGGAAGGGCCGCAGCGGCTTGCCGCGGAGGGAAAGCATCATCGCTTCCGCGGCCAGCGCAAACACGACGGCGATCAGCATCTGGATGACGATGCCCCAGCCAAAGAACCAGACGTAGGCAATGGTCGCGGGCATGAGCGCATACAGCACCTGGCGCATGATCGCGCCGACGCTGGTGAGCGGCTTCAGAAAGGGTGCGGGGGCCTGGTTGAAGTTCATCTGCAATTTCCGTGAGACATCAGACGTGAGACGACGCGCCGTTGAAGACCTGTCGTCTCACGTCTCACGATCGTTCCTCTTTTCTTTTCTGCGCCCGCTCCAGCGCAGCGGCGATCTCCGCCTTCTTCGCGTCGCCGGACTTCATCTTCTCCAGCGCTTCCAGTTTCCGGCGGCGCTTTTCTTCCTGCTCGCGCGCTTCGCGCTCGAGCCGCGCCTGGCGCGCCTCGTGGCGGCGGCGGGCGTTGTCGGCCTTGGCGCGCTCCTCGTTCTTGCCCCAGATTTCGGTCTTCGCGTAGCGGAAGTGACTCACCAGGGGAATCTGGCTGGGGCAGACGAGATCGCAGCTGCCGCACTCGATGCAGTCGAACAGGTCGTATTCCTGCACGCGCTCGAAGTCGCGCGCGCGGGTGTGCCAGTAGAGCATCTGCGGCAGCAGCGAGGCGGGACAGGCGTCCGCGCAGGCGCCGCAGCGAATGCAGGGGAGTGTCTCGCGTCGCGGCGCGAACTCCTCGGCCGTGCCGGCGAGCAGGCAGTTGCTGGCCTTGATCACCGGTGCGTCATCGGAGCGCAGCGTGAAGCCCATCATCGGTCCGCCCATGATCAGGCGCGCCACATCCCCGCGGTAGCCGCCGCAGAAGGCGATGAGCTCGCTCATGCGCGTGCCGATGCGCGCCTCGACGTTGCAAGGCTCGGCGACACCGCCGCCGGTGACGGTGACGATGCGGCTGGTCAGCGGTTCGCCGTGCACAACGGCACGATGCACGGCCGCGGCGGTTGCGACGTTGTGACAGACGATGCCGATGTCCAGCGGCAGGCCATCGTGCGGCACTTCCCTGCCGGTGAGGGTTTCGATGAGCTGGCGCTCGCCGCCCTGCGGATAGCGCGATGGCACGATGACGAGTTCGATGCGCGGATCGGCAAACTTCGCGAGCGCAGCTTGCAACGCCTCAGCCGCTTCCGGCTTGTTGTCCTCGACGGCGACCAGGCAGTGTCTGGCATGCAGGGCGCGCAGCATGATGCGCGCACCGGAGATGACTTCGTCGGCGCGCTCGCGCATCAGCATGTCATCGCAGCTGATGCAGGGCTCGCACTCCGCGCCGTTCAGGATCAGCGTGTCCAGCGGCTGGTCGCGGTTGCCGGACAGCTTGATCCAGCTGGGGAAGGCCGCGCCGCCGAGACCGACGATGCCCGCGTCACGCACGCGCTCGCGGATCTCGCCGGCGTCACGGTTCTCCCAGTCGGAGAGCGGCACCGGTTCGATGGCTTCGTCGCGGCCGTCGGCGTCGATGATGATGCAGGGCGCGGCGAGGCCCGAAGGGTGGGGAACGAGATGATCCTCGATGGCCACCACCGTGCCGGAGGTGCTGGCGTGAATTGCCGCGCTGATGATGCCTTCCGCGGCCGCGACCATCTGCCCGCGCAGCACGCGCTCGCCCGGCGCAACCCGCGGTTTCGCGGGCTCGCCGATGTGCTGCGACAACGGCAACACGATGCGCTTCGGCGGCGGCATGACGCGGATGGGCGAGGCGGTCGCCGCCTCCTTCATGCCGGGCAACTCCAGCCCGCCGCGGAACCGGTGCAGGCGCTCAGCCATTGGCCGCGTCCTTCATGGGCGACAGCCACTTCTCCGGCTCCGGCCACTTCCAGTTGCGAACGGTGACCGGCACTTCGACCATGTCGATGCAATTGACGGGGCAGGGCGCGACACAGAGTTCGCAGCCGGTGCATTCGGCCTCGATCACCGTGTGCATCTGCTTGGCCGCGCCGACGATGGCGTCCACCGGGCAGGCCTGGATGCACAGCGTGCAGCCTATGCAGGTCTGTTCATCGATGACGGCGAGCAACTTCGGTTTCTCGACGCCGTGCTCGGCGCTGAGCGGCTTGGGTTCGCGATCGAGGAGTTCCGCCAGTGCGCGGATGCCGGCCTCGCCGCCGGGCGGACACTGGTTGATGTCCGCCTCGCCCTTGGCGATCGCCTCGGCATAGGGCCGGCAGCCGGGATAGCCGCACTGCGCGCACTGCGTCTGCGGCAGGATGGCGACGATCCGCTCCACCACGGGATCGTCTTCGACGCGGAATTTCGTCGCGGCGTAACCGAGCAGCGCGCCGAACACCAGCGCGAGCAGCGTCATGGCGAGGATGGCGGTCAGCATGACGAATCCGGTGAGAGGCAAGAGGTAATGGTGAGCGCCGGCTTTGACGCTGACCATACGTCAAGCGTCCCGAATGAACAGGCGCGGGGAAATGCGAGTGACATCGTCTTGCCTCTCACTTGATCAACCCCGCAAATCCCATGAAGCCCAGCGCCATCATGCCCGCGGTGATGAGCGCGATGGACGCGCCCTGGAAGGGCACGGGCACGTCCGCGGCGGCGAGCCGCTCGCGCAGAGCCGCGAACAGGATCAGCACCAGCGAGAAACCCGCGGCGGCGCCGAAGCCGAAGACGGTCGATTCGATCAGGCTGTGCTGCTCCTGGATGTTGAGCAACGCCACGCCCAGCACCGCGCAGTTGGTGGTGATCAGCGGCAGGAAGATGCCCAGCACGCGGTACAGCAGCGGCGAGGTCTTGCGCACCACGAGTTCGGTGAACTGCACCAGCGCGGCGATGATGAGAATGAACGCGATGGTGCGCAGGTACTCCAGCCCGAGCGGTTCGAGCACGTACGCCTGCACCAGGTAGCTTGCCACCGAGGCCAGGGTCAGCACGAAGGTCGTCGCCAGCGCCATGCCCGTGGCCGTCTCCAGCCGCTTCGAGACGCCCATGAACGGGCACAGGCCGAGAAACTTCACCAGCACGAAGTTGTTCACCAGCACGGCGCTGGTGAGGAGGAGGCCGAGATTGAGCAGGTTTTCCGTCATGGCTTCCCGTCAGGGAGAAGGTAGAAGGAAGAAGGGAGAAGAAACGGCTTCTCCCTTCTACCGTCTTCGCTTTCGCTTATTTCACCCTCATCCCCGGCTGCGCGCCCTGATCTGGCTCAAGGATGAAGATGTCCTTTCCGCCAGGACCGGCGGCGAGCACCATGCCCTCGGAGATGCCGAAGCGCATCTTGCGCGGCGCAAGGTTGGCGACCATCACCGTGAGGCGGCCTTCCAGCGCGGCGGGTTCGTAGGCGCTCTTGATGCCGGCGAACACGTTGCGCGTCTCGCTGCCGATGTCCAGCGTCAGCCGCAGCAGCTTGTCGGCGCCTTCCACTGGCTCGGCCTTGACGATGCGCGCGATGCGCAGGTCCACCCTGGCGAAATCGTCGATGGAAATGGTCTCGGCCAGCGGCGCCACGTCCTGCGCCGCTTTCGCCTGCTTGCGGCCGGCGGTGGCGTTCTCCTTTGCGACGTCCTCGCGGGTCTTTTCGATCAGCGCATCGATCTGCTTCGGATCGATGCGCGTCATCAACGGCTTGAAGGCGCTGATGGCGTGATCCAGCAGCGGCCGCTGCGCGTCGTCCCACTCGAGCGGTTCGATCTGCAGGAAGGCCTCGGTGCGCTCGGCGAGCTTCGGCAGCACCGGCTTGAGGTAGACCACCAGCTGGCGGAACAGGTTGAGCCCCACGGTGCAGATGTCGTGCACCTCGGTGACGCGCGCCGGGTCCTTGGCCAGCACCCAGGGCTTGTGCGCGTCGATGTACTGGTTGGCCTTGTCGGCGAGCAGCATGATGTCGCGCATGGCGCGCGAGTATTCGCGGTTCTCGTAGGCCTGGGCGATGCCGGTGGCGGCGGTGGCGAATTCCGCGAACAACTCCGGTTCCTTCATCACGCCGGCAAGCTTGCCGTCGAAGCGGCTGTTGATGAAGCCCGCGCAGCGGCTGGCGATGTTGACCACCTTGCCGACCAGGTCGGCGTTCACGCGCGCGACGAAATCCTCGAGGTTGAGATCGATGTCATCCACGCCCGGGCCGAGCTTGCCGGCGAAGTAGTAGCGCAGGTATTCCGGATCGAGATGGTCGAGATAGGTCTTCGCCAGGATGAAGGTGCCGCGCGACTTCGACATCTTCGCGCCGTTCACCGTCAGGAAGCCGTGCACGAACACGCCGCTGGGCTGGCGGAAGCCCGCGCCCTTCAGCATCGCCGGCCAGAACAGCGTGTGGAAGTAGTAGATGTCCTTGCCGATGAAATGCACCATCTCCGTGTCGCTGTCAGGCGCAAGCCACTCGTCGAAGTCGAGGCCGCGCTTCGCGCATAGCGCCTTGAAGCTGGCGAGATAGCCGATCGGCGCATCCAGCCACACGTAGAAGAACTTGCCCGGCGCATCCGGGATCTCGAAGCCGAAGTAGGGCGCGTCGCGGGAAATGTCCCAGTCCTGCAGGCCCGCCTCGAACCATTCCTCCAGCTTGGCGCGCACCGCGGGATGCAGGCCGGCCTGCGTCATCCACGCCTTCAGCGAGTCGGCGAACCTGTCGAGCGTGAAGAAGAAGTGCTCGGACTCGCGCTCCACCGGCGTGGTGCCGGAGATGACCGACACCGGGTTCTTCAGGTCGGCCGGGCTGTAGGTAGCGCCGCAGGCCTCGCAGTTGTCGCCGTACTGGTCGTCGGCCCCGCAGCGCGGGCAGGTGCCCTTGATGAAGCGGTCCGGAAGGAACATGCCTTCCTTCTCGTCATAGGCCTGGCGGATCGTGCGGCGCGCGATGTAACCGCCGTCGCGCAGCGTCTCGTAAATGAGCGTGGCAAGCTCGCGGTTCTCGGTGGAGTGCGTGGTGTGGTAGTTGTCGTGCTCCACCAGGAAGCCGGTGAAGTCGCGCCGATGCTCGTCGTACATGCGCGCGATCAGCTGCTCCGGCGTAATGCCCTCGTTGCGGGCGCGGATCATGATCGGCGTGCCGTGTGCATCCTCGGCGCAGACGTAGTAACACTCATGGCCGCGCATTTTCTGGAAACGGGCCCAGATGTCGGCCTGGATCACTTCCACCATGTGACCGAGATGGATGGGCCCGTTGGCGTACGGCAGGGCCGAGGTCATGAGGATGCGGCGGGTCTTCTTTTCGACGGGCGGATTGGCACCGGAGTTCATTGGCTTCCCCAGGTTGATGGAGACCTGCCTGCGAAGCGATGCGGCAGGCGCGAGATGACTGATTCGAAAGGCGAAATTATGCCACAGCGGGGAGTGCGGCCGCAGGCGCGGCGCTGCCACGGATGCTAGAATGCCGCGCCTTTCAGATTTCCCGGAGCCGCCATGTCCGCAGAGCGCATCGTCGAGCAGGTCCTTGGTCGCTGGATCGAGCCCGCGCTGGGCAGAAGCCTCATGGACGCCGGCGCGGTGCGCGGCATCGAGGCGGCGGGAAACACAGTGAAGATCACCCTGGAACTGCCGTTTCCCGCAGCGCGCTACCGCGAAACCCTGCGCGAGATGCTGGCGGCGGAGCTTGCCGCCGCGGGCGTGGATGCGACGCTTGCACTCGACGTGCGCTGGGAGATTCCGTCGGCCACGGCGCAGCGCGGCCTGCAGCCTTTCGCCGGCATCCGCAATATTGTTGCGGTTGCCTCCGGCAAGGGCGGCGTGGGCAAGTCCACCACCGCGGCCAATCTCGCCATCGCGCTCGCCCAGGAAGGCGCGCGCGTCGGCATGCTGGACGCGGACATCTACGGTCCTTCGCAGCCGCGCATGCTCGGCATCCACGGCAGGCCGGTGAGCCCCGACGGCAAGACCATGGAGCCGCTGGAAAATCACGGCGTGAAATGCATGTCCATCGGCTTCCTCGTGGACGAGGAGCAGCCCATGGTCTGGCGCGGCCCGATGGTGACCCAGGCCCTGACGCAGCTTCTCAACGAAACCCGCTGGGGCGAGCTGGATTACCTCATCGTCGACATGCCGCCGGGTACGGGCGACACCCAGCTCACCATGAGCCAGCGGGTGCCGCTGGCGGGCGCCGTCATCGTCACCACGCCCCAGGACATCGCCCTGCTGGACGCGCGCCGCGGCCTGCAGATGTTCCGCAAGGTGGACGTGAACGTGCTCGGTCTCATCGAAAACATGAGCATGCACGTGTGCTCCAACTGCGGCCACGAGGAGCACATCTTCGGCGCGGGCGGCGGCGAGCGCATGGCGGCCCAGTACGGCGCGCGCCTGCTGGGCTCGCTGCCGCTGGACATCAGCATCCGCGAGCAGACCGATGCGGGCGCGCCGACGGTGGCGGCTGAACCGGAGGGCCGGATTGCGGTAACGTATCGCGCCATTGCGCGCGCCGCGGCCGCGGAGCTGGCGAAGGGCGGGGGCGGGGCGTTCCCGGAGATCGTCGTAGAAGAAACGTAGGACGCGAGATGTGAGTCAGGCCGCGTCCTGCGAACACAAGGAAAACCGATGAGCATCAAGAGCGACAAGTGGATCCGCCGCATGGCGGAACAGCACGGCATGATCGAGCCGTTCGAGCCGAACCAGGTTCGCGCCAACGGCAACGGCCGGATCGTCTCCTACGGCACCTCGAGCTACGGCTACGACGTGCGCTGCGCGGACGAGTTCAAGATCTTCACCAACATCAACTCGGCCGTGGTCGATCCGAAGAACTTCGACGCCAATTCCTTCGTCGATTTCCAGGGCGACGTCTGCATCATCCCGCCGAATTCGTTCGCGCTGGCGCGCACCGTGGAATATTTCCGCATTCCGCGCAGCGTGCTCACGGTCTGCCTTGGCAAGTCCACCTACGCGCGCTGCGGCATCATCGTCAACGTCACGCCGCTGGAGCCGGAGTGGGAAGGCCACGTCACGCTGGAGTTCTCCAACACCACGCCGCTGCCGGCAAAGATCTACGCCAACGAGGGCGTGGCGCAGATGCTGTTCTTCGAGTCGGACGAGGTCTGCGAGATTTCCTACAAGGACCGCGGCGGCAAGTACCAGGGCCAGCGCGGGGTGACGTTGCCGAAGACGTGAGACGATTGCCGCAGGTGGGGCGAAGCGAGCCCCAACGTGGCACTTCTTCCTTCTTTCTCAACGAAAAGAGCGGCCACCCAGGCCGCTCTTTTCTTAAAGATAACTTTCCCGCCTGCCTCACTCGATCCGGTAGCTTTCCAGCACCAGCCGCAGGGTTTCCTCGTTGCGCTTTTCCTGCTCGATCTTCACCGGCAGGTTGCCGATGGCGGGCGCGATCCACATGCGCAGCTTCTTGTCCTCGTCGCCATCGACGCGTTCGACACGCACGGTCTCGAACTCGCCCGCCGAGGTGATGACGGTTTCCCTGCCGGTGGCGCGCAGGTGGAAAGGCTTCACCTTGCCGTTGTCGATGACCTTGTAGACCTTGTCGAAATCCTCGCTGTCCGCCTTGATCATGGCGGCGAGCTGCAGCAGGAAGCGGTCGATCGCGCCCGGCTCCAGCTGAATGTCGCTTTCGTGGCCGCGGTAGACGACGTGGGCGACGCCGTCGTTCCAGTTGTAGGCGATGCTCTCGTCGCGGTTCTTCTTCGAACCCTCGTGGCGGTAGGCGTAGGAGATCGGCCAGAACTGGCCGCCGTCGTAGCGGAACAGGCTTTCCTCGCTGAGCACGTCCTTGACGAACAGGCTCACCATGCCGGTCGCCTGCGCCGAGGAGGTGTAGCGCCAGATGTCGTCCTTGCTGCGCTCCAGCTTCATGCGGGTTTCGCCGACGCTGATGCGTCCGCGCTCGAAGCTGTAGCTGGCGCTGAATTCCGTGAGGTCGGCGGCGGCGAGGGCCGGGAGCAGGGCAAGCAGGAAGGCGAGGGCGCGCATCTTGTCTCCTTGGTTCAGGCCTGGGCCGGCAGCGGCGCGGTCAATGGCATGCCATCGTATTCGACCTGGCCGTCATCCCGCATCCGGATGCGGCCTTCCGCGAACAACCGGACTGCCTGAGGATAGATGACATGCTCGACGGCCTGAACCCTGGCGGCCAGGGAGGCCTCGTCATCGCCCGGCAGGACCGGCACCTCGGCCTGCAGGATGACCGGGCCGCCATCCAGCTCCTCGGTGACGAAATGCACCGAGGCGCCATGCGTCGCATCACCGGCTTCCAATGCGCGGCGGTGGGTGTGCAGGCCGCGGTATTTCGGCAGCAGCGAGGGATGGATGTTCAGCATGCGGCCGCGGTAATGGCGCACGAAGGCGGCGCTCAGCACGCGCATGAAGCCCGCCAGCACCACCAGCCCTGGGGAATGAAGGTCGATGGCTGCCGCCAGGGCGGTCTCCCACGCCTCCTTGCCGGGGAAGTCGCGCGGTGCGATGGCCTGCGCGGCGATTGCCGCGCGCTCCGCCCGCTCCAGCCCGAAGGCTCCGGGGCGGTCACTGATGACCGCATTGATGCGTATCGGCAGGCGGCCCGCCTGCATGCCGTCGATCAGCGCCTGGAGATTGCTGCCGTTGCCCGAGATCAGCACCACGACATCGAGCGGCTGGATCATGCGATCTCGACGCCGTCCATGCCCGCGACCACCTCGCCGATGCGCCAGGCGTCCTCGCCCAGCTCGCGCAGCAGCGTCACGGTGGCGTCGGCATTGGCCGCATCGACGATCACCGTCATGCCGATGCCGCAATTGAAGGTGCGATGCATTTCGCGCGCGGCGATGTTGCCGTTTTCCTGCAGCCAGCGGAACACCGCGGGCAGCTCCCAGCTCGACGCGTCAAGGCGCACGCCGAGGCCTTCGGGAATGACGCGCGGGATGTTTTCCAGGAGCCCGCCGCCGGTGATGTGCGCGAGCGCGTGCACGTCGATCTTCGAGAAGAGTTCCAGCAGGGGCTTCACGTAGATGCGCGTCGGCGTCATCAGGCGCTCGATCAGCGGCTTGCCGTCGAGGTCCATGCCGTGGTCGGCGCCGGAGACTTCCAGCACCTTGCGGATCAGTGAATAGCCGTTGGAGTGCGGGCCGGAAGAGGCGATGCCGATGACCGCATCGCCCGCGCCCACCTTGCTGCCGTCCAGCAGCTTCTTCTTCTCGACGATGCCGACCGCGAAGCCCGCGAGGTCGTAGTCCTCGCCGTGGTACATGCCGGGAAGCTCCGCCGTCTCGCCGCCGATCAGCGCGCAGCCGGCAAGCTCGCAGCCCCTGGCGATGCCTTCGATCACCGTGGCGGCGACGTCCACGTCCAGCTTGCCGGTGGCGTAGTAGTCGAGGAAGAACAGCGGTTCGGCGCCCTGCACCACGATGTCGTTCACGCACATGGCGACGAGATCAATGCCCACGCCCTCGTGGCGCCCGGTCTCGATGGCCAGCCGGAGCTTGGTGCCGACACCATCGGTGCCGGAAACCAGCACCGGCTCGTCCAGGCCCTTCGGCAGCTCGAACAGCGCGCCGAAGCCGCCAAGGCCGGCGAGCACGCCCGGCCGGCGGGTGCGCGCGGCGGCAGGCTTGATGCGGTCAACGAGCGCTTCGCCCGCGTCGATGTCGACGCCGGCATCACGGTAGGTGAGGGAAGGCTTTTCGGTCATGTTGGCAGGTTCTTTTTTCTCTGGGTGCGCCACGCAGGGCGGAAGTGAAGCTGTGGTATTGTACCCGACCCCGGGTGCGGCCGCGCCCGAAGATGCATCAATGATCCAGAGCGCGGAGGAGTTTCACGGTGCGCATCCGCCTGCTTTTCAGCCTGTTCCTGCTGGTTGCCTTCCCGGTCTCGGCCGAGGTCATCGCCGACCTGTATTCCGCCGATGTTCCCGTCACCGACCAGGGCGCCGCCACGCGCGCTGCGGCCATGAAGGACGCGCTCGGCCAGGTGCTGGTGAAGATCACCGGCAGCAGCGCGATGCTGGAGCATCCGGTCGCCGCCACGCTGCTCGCCAATCCCGATAGCTACCTGCAGCAATACCGTTATGTCGCCATCGATCCGCCGCCGGTGGACCCGGCAGCGCCGCGGCTGGCGCTGCATGCGTCCTTCGACGGGCGCGCGCTGGAAGACGCAGTGCGCGCTGCGGGCGTGCCGCTGTGGGGCCGGGAGCGGCCGCGCACCCTGGTCTGGGCGGCGCTGGATTCGCGCGATGGCCGCCAGATTGCCGGCGCCAACGACGCAGGTTCGATTTCCGAGGCGCTGCAGCGGGCTGCGATGCGCCGCGGCCTGCCGCTCACCCTGCCGGCGATGGATGCCGAGGACGCCACCCGCGTGAGCTTCATGGACATCTGGGGCACGTTCGAGGAGCCGCTGCTGGCCGCGGCCGAACGTTACGCACCGGATGCAGTGCTGGTGGGTGCGGTGTTTGCCGCCGGCGGCGAGCTCTGGGGCGGTCGCTGGACCCTGCTGTTCAAGGGCGAACGCCTGCGCTTCGAGACCAGCGGTGCATCCGCGGAAGCGGTAGCGATTGCCGCCGTGGATGAACTGGCGGAACGCTACGCGGAGCGTTTCGCGGTGTCGGCGCCGCTGGGCGGCGAGGGCACCATCACCGTGGAGATCTCCAATGTCCGCGACCTGCGGGATTACGCCGCCGTGCAGAAGTACCTCGCCGGGCTCAGCGTGGTCGAAAACGCGCAGGTGCTGGAGGTTCGCAACGACACCCTGCGCATGGCGCTTGCCATCAACGCCACCAGCCGCGCGCTGGAGCAGACCATCGCGCTCGGCCGCGTGCTGGAGCCGGAGACCAGGCAGCAGGAAGTGATCGTGCCGCTCGGCGAGTTCGCCGGCATCGACTTCGCTGCCGATCGAACGCTTTATTACCGCTACCGCCGCTGATCCGTGGCGCCGCTGCAACTCACGCTGGGAATCTCCCTCGGGCCGGAGCTGGACCTTCCTGGCTTCGTGCCTGGCGCCAACGCCGGCGCGCTGGCCGCCGTGGAGGCGCTGGCCCACCAGCCACAGTTCATCTATCTCTGGGGCGAGCCGGGCACCGGCAAGACCCATCTTCTGCACGCCGCCTGCCGGGCTGCCGCCGAGGACGGCAGGCGCGTCGGCCTGCTGCCGCTTTCGCGCGCCGACGACTGGCGGCCGGAAATGCTGGAAGGATGGGATGGCCTGGATCTCGTCGCCATCGACGACATCGACCGCGTGCTGGGCAACCCCGAATGGGAACAGCGCCTGTTCCTGCTCTACAACGCGCTGCGCGATGCCGGCGCGAGCCTGGTGATTGCCGCCGACCGACCGCCGGCGAGCTTCACGGGCGGCCTGCCGGACCTGCTGTCGCGGCTTGCCGGCATGCTGGTGTTCCAGCTGCGACCGCTGGATGACGACGGCCGCCTCCAGGCGCTGGCAGGACGGGCGCGCTCGCGCGGCATGGAACTGCCGGAGGAAGTCGGCCGCTACCTGCTGACCAGGGTCTCGCGGAACATGCATGACCTCATCGCGCTGCTCGACCGGCTCGATCGCGTCTCGCTGGCCCGGCAGCGGCGCCTGACCATCCCCTTCGTGCGGGAGCTGCTCGAAAGCCCCTGAATCAGGCCGTGCGCACTTGCCTCAGGCTCGCCATCACCAGGGCGAACAGCAGGAAGGTGAGAAAGGTCTGCACCGCCACCCACAGGCGAACCTCAGGGTTGGCGATGAGTTCCATCACCGCGAAGGCGAAATGGAAGGGCAGGATCAGCCCGGCGAGCGCCACGCTGAAGCGCTGCCCGCGCCACAGGAAGGGCGCCAGCGCGGCGAGCGGCAGGATGGCGAGCAGCAGGGCTGCGACCGGCAAGGCTTGCATTGACGCGCCGGCGGCAAGCCACCACGCGCAATAGAGCACGCACAGCGCCAGTGCCAGTGCGGCATTCAGCCTCGGCAGGAAGTTTCCGTTCATTGCAGTTTCAACGCGGTTGCGGCCACGCGCCGGCCCAGCGCCTGGCAGAGCCTGCGCTCATGCTCGGTGAGCCTGCGTTCGCCCTCGTTGCCGGAGATGTGGGACGCGCCGTAGGGCGTGCCGCCGGATTCGGTCTCATGCAGGGCGGTCTCGGTGTAAGGCAGGCCGACCAGCAGCATGCCGTGGTGCAGCAGCGGCAGCGCCATCGCAAGCAGGGTGCTTTCCTGGCCGCCGTGGAAGGTGGAGCTGGACGTGAACACACCCGCGGGCTTGCCCGCCAGGCTGCCGTTTGCCCACAGCGTCGCCGTGCCGTCCAGGAAGTAGCGCAGGGGCGCGGCCATCTGCCCGAAGCGCGTCGGGCTGCCCATGACCAGCCCGGCGCACTCGGCGAGATCATCGACGGTGGCGTAGGGCGGGCCGCTGGCGGGAATCTCGTCCTCCACCGCCTCGATCACCGGCGACACCCGCGGCACGGTGCGCAGCCGGGCGCTCATGCCCGGCACGCTTTCCACGCCCCGCACGACCTGATTGGCCATCTCCGCGGTGTGTCCGGAGCGGCTGTAATAGAGAACGAGTATTTCCGGCATCAGAGGATTTCCAGCACCGCTTCCGGCGGACGGCCGATGCGGGCCTTGCCGCCGGCGACCACGATCGGCCGTTGCAGAAGTACCGGGTGCTCGGCCATGGCGCGGAACAGTTCGTCCTCGCTGGAATCGGCGCCGAGGCCCAGCTCGCGATAGACATCCTCATTGCTGCGGATCATGTCGTGCGCCCTGACGCCGAGCTGCTTCGCCAGCTGGCGCAGGGTCTCCTCGCCTGGCGGCGTATCGAGGTAGCGGACGATCTCGGGTTCGAGTCCGCGTTCCTCCAGCAGGGCGAGGGTTTCGCGGGATTTCGAGCAGCGCGGATTGTGATAAATGACAGGTTTGTGCATGACGTAAGCTGTTATCCTCAGTTGGTCGGGGATTCTACACACCCCGGACAAAAGCAAAAATGCTGTAACTTCCGCAAGTTAGTCTATATTTCTTGAGAAGTTCTTTTCTTGACACGCCGCAAAAGCGGGTGCTAACTTTCGGGACAACTGCATTCGCCTGTTCGAAAGAGAACGGAATTTTCCTTCAAAAAACAAAGATTTAGGCCGGAGTGCTCCGATGAAAAAGATTGCCGTAAAGTCACTGTTGCCGCTTCTTCTCTCCGTGGGCCTGATGGCCGGTTGCGCCACCCAGCCCGAGGAACCGCAGGGTCCGACCCAGGAAGAGCTGGAAGCCCAGCGCGCTCGCGAAGCGGCTGAAGCCGCTGCCCGCGAGAACGAAGCCTGCCTGCAGGAAGCCCGCCGCCTGGCCGAACAGGTCAATGCCTACACCAACCTCAACGCTGACCAGAGCGCCCGTCTCGACGCCGCTCGCGCCGCCATGCGCAACAACGAAGGCTGCCGCGCGCGTGACCTGCTGAGCGCCCTGGCTTCCGAGCTTGAAGCCGCTCGCATGACGTACACCGTCGTCCGCGGCGACAACCTCTGGAACATCTCCGGTAAGAGCGAGGTCTACGGCAACCCCTACCAGTGGCCGCTGATCTACAAGGAAAACCGCGACAAGATCCAGGACGCTGACCTGATCTTCCCGGGCCAGGAGTTCGAGATCAACAAGAACCCGTCCGCTTCCGACGTGGACGCCGCCGTGCAGCACGCCCGCACCCGCGGCGCCTGGACGCTTGGCGAGACGGAAGATTCCGACCGCGACTATCTCTCGCGCTGATCGGAGCGTTTGCGTTACAGGAAGGGACATCCGTTCGCGGGTGTCCCTTTTCTTTTTGGGAGCTGGTTCGATGAAGGTCTGCAGGCTCTGCATCGTGAGCGGCAAGGTACAGGGCGTCTTCTATCGCGCTTCCACCCGCAGCGAGGCGCGCCGTCTCGGCGTCACGGGTCACGCGCGCAATCTCGACGATGGCCGCGTGGAAGTGCTTGCCTGCGGTGAGCAGGAGAAGGTCGATCGCCTGGTGGAATGGCTGCGCAGGGGGCCGCCCATGGCGCGGGTCGAGAACGTCGAGATCAGGGAAGTCGAGATCGAAGCACCGGCGGATTTCACCACCGGCTGAAGCCTCAGTAGCGGTACCAGCGCTCCGACAGCGCGGTGAACACCTTGTCGGGATATTTCCGCTTGCCGGCGCTGCCGTTGTAACGCGCCAGCGCCTTGCGAAGATCACCCTTTTCCATGTCTAGGTAGTAGCGAAGGATGGTGCAGCCCAGCCGCAGGTTGGTCTGCGGGTGCGCCAGGTTGTCATCGGGATGACCGATTTCCTTCAGCCAGAAGGGCATGATCTGCATCAGTCCCTGCGCGCCTGCCACCGAGACCGCAAAGCGGTCGAAGCCGCTTTCCACTTCGATGACGGCAAGCACGAGTTCCGGCGGCAGGTTGGCGCGGGTGGCTTCCTGGTGCACGAGGCGGAGCAATTCGAGACGTTCCGCCGGATCGGGCATGCGCGAGGCGAGGCGGTTCGACATGTCGGACAGCCACACTTCCGCCTCGTAGCGGTCGGTGAAGGAAACCGACTCTTCGATCGCCTCGCGCAACAGGTCGCGAAGCTTCGCGTCCACTTCCTCTGCGGCGGGCGACGCGTTCGTCGCCGCCAGCAGGCAGAAAAGCAGCGCACGCGCCCTCATGCCGAAAGCAATGCTCCCGGATCGGCGAGCAGTTCGTCGAGCGCGATCTCGCGCGCCTCGCCATCGCGGCGACGCTTGTATTCGATCACGCCATTGGCGAGTCCGCGTTCGCCGACGACCAGGCGATGCGGGATGCCGATCAGTTCCATGTCGGCGAACATCACGCCCGGGCGCACGTTGCGATCATCGAAGAGCACGTCGATGCCGGCGGCGACGAGTGCGGAGTAGATCTTCTCCGCGGTTTCGCGCACGGCGTCCGACTTGTGCAGGTTCATCGGCAGCAGCGCGACCTGGAAGGGCGCGATCGGCGCCGGCCAGATGATGCCCTGCTCGTCGTGGTTCTGCTCGATGGCGGCCGCGACCACGCGGGTGACGCCGATGCCATAGCATCCCATCGCGAGCACGCGCTCGCGGCCGTCCTCGTCCAGCACCTTCGCGCCCATCGCCTCGCTGTACTTGGTGCCGAGCTGGAAGATGTGCCCGACCTCGATGCCGCGCGCGATCCTGAGCGTGCCCTTGCCGTCGGGGCTGGGGTCGCCGTCGACCACGTTGCGAATGTCCGCGGCCACCGGCAGCGCGACGTCGCGCTCCCAGTTCACGCCGGAAAGATGCAGGTCCTTCTCGTTGCCGCCGCAGACGAAATCGGCGACCGCGAGCGCGGCATGATCGGCGATCACGCGCACGCCCTTTTCGGCGAGGCCGAGCGGGCCGATGAAGCCCGGTTCGCAACCGACAACCTCGCGCACGCGCTCGGCGCTGGCGAAGCGCAGCGGCATGGCAACGCCTTCGAGCTTCTCTGCCTTGACGGCATTGAGTTCATGATCGCCGCGCAGCACCAGCGCGACCAGAGTGTCATCCTCGCCTTCCACCAGCAGCGTCTTCAGCAGGCGCTCCGCAGAAATGCCAAGGAATGTTTCCAGCTCGGCGATGCTGCGTACGTTCGGGGTGGCGACGCGCTCAAGCGCAGCCGAGGGCGCGGGGCGCGACGTCGCGGGCGGCAGCGCTTCCGCGAGTTCGACGTTGGCGGCGTAATCGCTTTCGGTGGAAAACGCGATGGCGTCCTCGCCGCTGGAGGCGAGCACATGGAACTCGTGCGAGTAGCTGCCGCCGATCGCGCCCGTGTCGGCGCGCACCGGGCGGAACTGCAGGCCAAGGCGCTCGAAGATGCGCGAGTAGGCGGCATGCATGACGTCATAGGTCTGCTGCAGCGACTCGGCATCGAGATGGAAGGAGTAGGCATCCTTCATGATGAATTCGCGACCGCGCATCACGCCGAAGCGCGGACGGATCTCGTCGCGGAACTTGGTCTGGATCTGGTAGAGCGTGAGCGGCAGCTGCTTGTAGCTCTGGATCTCGCGGCGCACGAGGTCGGTGACGACTTCCTCCGCCGTCGGCGCGTAACAGAATTCGCGATCGTGACGGTCGCGCAGGCGGAGCAGTTCCGGCCCGTACTGGTCCCAGCGCCCGGACTCTTCCCAAAGCTCCGCGGGCTGCACCGTCGGCATGAGGATCTCCGCGGCGCCGGCGCGGTTCATTTCCTCGCGCACCACCTGTTCCACCTTGCGCAGCACGCGCACGCCGAGCGGCATCCAGGTGTACAGACCGGCGGCCAGGCGGCGAATCATGCCCGCGCGCAGCATCAGGCGATGGCTGATCACCTCGGCGTCGGCGGGCGTTTCCTTGCTGGTGTGAAGCGGGAACTGGCTGGTGCGCATGGCGTCCTGGGTTTATTGGTGAATGGCCGGAGCATTGTATTCGCGGCGCGGAGTGGCGTACAGGCGCGCCTTGAATTCGCGCCGCGCGGGGGGTAGCGTTGCGGCGCACTTTTCGAGGACTCGCCGTGACCATTCTCTACAACAACGATCTTTCCCGCGATGCGCTCGCTTCGCGTCGCGTGTGCGTGCTCGGCTTCGGCGCGCAGGGCAGGGCGCAGGCCTTGAACCTGCGCGACAGCGGCATCGATGTGGTGGTCGGCCTGCGTGAAGGTTCCTCGCGCCGCGACGCGGCGCTTGCGGAAGGGCTTGCCGTCGAGGAACCGGCGGATGCGATTCGCAGTTCGCACGTCGTCGTGGTGCTGGTGCCCGACGTCGCACAGCCCGAGGTGTATCGCGATGTGATCGCACCCAGCCTGCGCGAAGGCGGTTGTCTCGTGTTCGCGCACGGCTTTGCGATCCAGTACGGCCGCATCGAGCCGCGCGCCGATCTCGATGTGGTGATGGTCGCGCCCATGGGCATAGGCGAGCAGGTGCGCGCCATCTACGCGCGCGGCGCGGGCGTGCCGGCGCTGCTGGCCGTTCACCAGGATGCGACCGGCGAGGCGATGAGCATCGCGCAGTCCTACGCCGCGGCCAACGGTCACGGTCACGCGGGCGTGATCATGAGCAGCTTTGCGGAAGAGACGGAGACGGATCTGTTCGCCGAGCAGGCGGTGCTCTGCGGCGGCCTGCATCACCTGGTCACCATGGCGTTCGAGACGCTGGTGGAAGCGGGCTACCAGCCGGAAGTGGCGTATTTCTGCTGCCTGCATGAAGTGCGGTACATGGCGGAGATGATGCAAAGGCGCGGCATTTCCCGCGTGCGCGAATCGATTTCCGACATCGCCGAGTACGGCGACTACACGCGCGGCCCGCGCGTGATCGGCGAGGAATCGCGCGCGGCCATGCGCGCCGCGCTTGCGGAAATCCGGGACGGGCGCTTCACGCGCGAGCTGGATGCACGCGTCAACGACGTGCTGCCCGAGGGCCGCCGGCAGGCGCGCGAGCACCTGCTCGAGGAAGTCGGCGCGAAGTTGCGCGCGGGCATGCCCTGGCTGGACGAAGACTGACATGCGCGGCGCGCTGTACGGCATCGCCACCGAGGGCTGGCCGTTCGTGATCGCGCTGGCGGTCATCGCCGCCTGGATGCTCCATGCAGGCAGCGCCTATGCCGCCATTCCGCTGGTCGGAGCCGTGATGGCCGTTCTCAAGTTCCGCGATCCGCAGCGCGAGGTGCCCGCCGACCCGCATGGCATCGTGAGTCCCGTGGATGGCCAGCTGATCGAGATCAGGCCCGTCGACGGCGGCCTGCAGCTGTGCTTCCGCATCGCGCCGCTGGGCGCCTACCTGTTGCGCAGCCCGGCCGAGGGCAAGGTGCTGGAATCGGCCCGCAACGACGGCCAGCACGGCTTTCGCATCCACACCGACGAGGGCCAGGAAGTCGAACTTCGGCTGCACTCCGCGTCCTGGCTGCCGGCCGCGGCCTCGGTGGGCTATGGCGAGCGCGTCGGCCAGGGCAAGCGCTGCGGTGCGCTGCGCGGCGCGCACCTGGCCGAAGTCTGGCTCCCACCGGATGCCGTTCCGCAGGTGCGGATCGGCCAGCGGGTGCTGGCGGGCGAGACCGTGATCGCCCATTTCGCGGGCGGCAAGGACGTTCATTCCGCCTGACAAGGGGCGGGGCGCATGGCATCATGTTCGCCTCGCATGTACTTGAATTTCAGGGGTTCCCCTTTGGAAAACGAATCCGTGCCGGCGCGCCGCCGCGGCATCTACCTGCTGCCCAACCTGTTCACCACGGCAGGCCTGTTCGCCGGCTTCTACGCCATCGTCGCCGCCATGGGCGGCCGCTTCGTCACTGCCGCGGTGGCGGTGTTCGCCGCCATGGTGATGGACGGCCTCGATGGCCGCGTTGCCCGGCTCACCAACACGCAGAGCGACTTCGGCAAGGAGTACGACAGCCTCGCCGACATGGTCTCGTTCGGTCTCGCCCCGGCACTTGTGATGTACCAGTGGGGCTTCCAGGGCCTCGCCGACTTCAACTGGCTGTGGGCCAAGCTCGGCTGGATCGCGGCCTTCTTCTACACCGGCTGCGCGGCGCTGCGCCTGGCGCGCTTCAACACCCGCGCCGCCGTGGTCGACAAGCGCTTCTTCCAGGGCCTGCCGAGCCCGTCCGCCGCTGCCGTGGTTGCGGGTGCGGTGTGGCTGGGCGCCGCCAAGGGCATCGAGGGCGGCACGCTCGCCATTCCGGCCTTCGTGCTCACCGTGCTCGCGGCGCTGCTGATGGTCAGCAGCTTCAGCTACTACAGCTTCAAGGATCTCAACCTCACCGGGCGGGTGCGCTTTACCGTCGTGCTGCTGGTGCTGCTGATCTTCGTCGCCGTCGCGCTCGATCCGCCGCTGGTGCTGTTCCTGGTGTTCCTGCTCTACATGGGCTCCGGGCCGGTGATGAGCCTGGTGCGCTGGCGTCGTCGCGGCGCTACCCCGCGCGACGACTCGGTGTGATGGGCCGGCGCGAACAGTACCTTGATCGTCTCGGCATCGTGCGCTGGACACTGCGCGATGCCACCCCGGTTCCCGAGTCGGCGGCGCCCGTCGAGCTTCCCGCGCAAGCCGGTGAGGCTGCGCCGGCGGCGCGTGCCGATGCCGCCAGCTGGGACGAGCTGCGGGCGCAGGTGCGTGACTGCACGGCCTGCGGGCTGCATGCCGGACGCACGCAGACGGTGTTCGGCGTGGGCAATGTCGACGCGGACTGGATGATTATCGGCGAGGCGCCCGGCGCGGAAGAGGATCGCCAGGGCGAGCCCTTCGTCGGCCGCGCCGGCAAGCTGCTCGATGCGATGCTGAAAGCCGCCGGCTTCGATCGCGAGCAGGTGTACATCGCCAACATCCTCAAGTGCCGTCCGCCGAACAACCGTGATCCGCGTCCCGAGGAAGCCGCCGCCTGCAGCGGCTTCCTGCGCCAGCAGATCGAGCGCGTCGCGCCGACGCTGATTCTCTGCGTCGGGCGCATCGCCGCGCAGAACCTGCTGGGCACCGACGCACCCGCCGCGAAGCTGCGTGGCCGCGTGCATCATCATCCCGACACCGGCACGCCGGTCGTCGTCACCTATCATCCGGCCTACCTGCTGCGCTCGCCGCAGGAGAAGCGCAAGGCGTGGGAGGACCTGAAGCTCGCGCTGCGCGTGGCCGCGGAGCAGCCGCAATGAGCGCCGTGCCGGACGCCCGCCTGCGCTTCCGGCCCATGAATGACGCCGATGTCCCGGCCGTGATGGCCAACGAGCGCGCCGCCTACACGCATCCCTGGAGCGAAGGCATCTTTCGCGACTGCCTGCACAGCGGCTACAGCTGCTGGGTGGTTGAAACGGATTCGGGCGTGGTCGGCCATGGCGTGATGTCGGTGGCGGTCGGCGAGACGCACATCCTCAACATCTGCATCGCGCCTTCGCGGCAGGGCAGGGGTTACGGCCGCGCGCTGCTGCGGCACCTGCTGGACCTGTCGCGCGAGTACGGCGCGCTGATGGCCTTCCTGGAAGTGCGGCCATCCAACACCGCCGCGGTGCGGCTCTACGAATCCATCGGTTTCAGCGAAGTGGGGCGGCGCCGCAACTACTATCCCGCGGGCACCGGGCGCGAGGACGCCATCGTCATGGCGCTCGGGCTCGATGACGGCGAGCCCGTGGACATCGATTGAGGCGCGAACCGTTATACAATGCGCCCCTTTTGACCGGACAGAATCCTCCAATCATGCACGACAAGGAAATCGCCCGCCGGCGGACCTTCGCCATCATCTCGCATCCCGACGCGGGCAAGACCACGCTCACCGAGAAGCTGCTCCTGTTCGGCGGCGCCATCCAGATGGCCGGCACCGTCAAGGGCCGCAAGGCCGCGCGCCACGCCACTTCCGACTGGATGAAGCTGGAGCAGCAGCGCGGCATTTCCGTGACCTCGTCGGTGATGCAGTTCCCGTACAAGGGCTACATGGTCAACCTGCTCGACACGCCGGGCCACGAGGACTTCTCGGAGGACACCTATCGCACGCTCACCGCGGTGGACTCGGCGCTGATGGTGATCGACTGCGCCAAGGGCGTGGAGGAGCGCACCATCAAGCTGATGGAAGTCTGCCGGCTGCGCGATACGCCCATCTTCACCTTCATCAACAAGCTCGACCGCGAAGGGCGCGAGCCCACCGAGCTGCTCGATGAAGTCGAGAACGTGCTCAGGATCCGCTGCGCGCCGGTGACCTGGCCGATCGGCATGGGCCGCCGGCTGAAGGGCGTGTATCACCTTCTCGAGGACCGCATCTACGTCTACACCGAGGCCAAGGAAGGGCGGCTCGGCGAGACGCGCGTGATCGACGGGCTGGCCAGCGCGGAAGCGGAAGCCCTGCTCGGCAGCGACGCGCAGGACTACCGCGACGAGATCGAGCTGGTGCGCGGCGCGAGCAATGCCTTCGACGTTGACGCCTACCTGCGCGGCGAGCTTACGCCGGTGTTCTTCGGCTCGGCGATTTCCAACTTCGGCGTGCGCGAGCTGCTCGATGCCTTCGTGCAGCACGCGCCGGCGCCGCGCCCGCGCGCCACGGAAACGCGCGAAGTGCAGGCCACGGAAAACGCGCTGACCGGCTTCGTCTTCAAGATCCAGGCGAACATGGATCCGCAGCACCGCGACCGCATCGCCTTCCTGCGCATCTGCTCGGGCGAGTTCCGCAAGGGAATGAAGCTGCATCACGTGCGCCTCGGAAAGGACATGAAGATTCCTGACGCGCTCACCTTCATGGCCGCGGATCGCGAAACCGCCGAGACCGCCTACGCCGGCGACATCATCGGCCTGCACAACCACGGCACCATCAACATCGGCGACACCTTCACCGAAGGCGAGCAGCTGGTGTTCACCGGCATCCCGAGCTTCGCGCCCGAACTGTTCCGCCGCGCGGTGCTGAAGGACCCGTTGCGCATGAAGCAGCTGCAGAAGGGCCTGCAGCAGCTGTGCGAGGAGGGCGCGACACAGTTGTTCAAGCCCCTGCGCAACAACGATCTCATCCTGGGCGCGATCGGCCAGCTGCAGTTCGACGTGGTTGCGCATCGTCTCAAGGAAGAGTACGGCGTGGAGGCGATCTTCGAAGGCGTGCAGGTGCATACCGCGCGCTGGATTCACGCCAGTGACGCGAAGAAGCTCGAGGAGTTCGAGCGCAAGGCCTACGACAACCTCGCCGTGGATCACGGCGGCGCGCTGGTCTACATTGCGCCGACGCGCGTCAACCTGCAGCTTGCGCAGGAGAAGTGGCCGGACATCGAGTTCCGCGCGACGCGCGAGAAGGTGATGTGATATCCGCCGGGCCGCTCATCGTTCGAGCAGCCGGGCAATGAGCGCGTCCGGCGCGTCATCTTCCAGGTGATATGCCGCGAGCCGCTGCAGCGCGGCCACGGGGCCGTGCATGCCGGCAACCCGCGATCGAGTGATGAAAACCCTTTCGAGCGAGCTTGCCGCCAGGCAGGCATTGCGCATGTCGCAGCCGTCGAACATCGACTTGACGTGCCCTGTCCGGGTCCAGTTGCTGCCCGTGAGCCGGCAACGAGAGAACTCGGCCCGGATCATGCTGCTCCCGGTGAAATCGGCCTGTGCAAGGTCGCAATCGTCCCAGCACGACTTCACAAGGTTGGCATCGTGCAGAACCGCCCCAGCGGCCATCACATGATGAAACCTGCCCGAGCTCAGGTTGGCACGCGCAAGGTCGGCGCCAGCAATGCTCACGCGTGTCAGCTCCGCGAGATGCCACTGGCTGCCTGCCAGCCGTGCCCCGTCCAGGCGTACGTCTTCGAGCCGGGCAAGGGAGAAAATGGCACCGGCAAGATTCGCGCCGCGCAAGTCCACGCGCGCCAGGCGCACGTGTGCGAGCTGTCTGCCAGAGAGATCGGCGCCGCGCAGATCCGCATCTGCCACGATGCGAGCGCGCGCCCACCAGGGCTGGCCGGCATGGCACCATGCCTCGTGTGCAGCGAGAACACGCAGCGGATCGCGCTTGAGGAACCTCATCTTCCTGGCCTCCCTGCCATATGACTTCCCTCGAGACAGGACATTCTAGTCCTCGCTGGAAGAATTTTTCGCCGAGCTGTCACAACAGCCCCGCTTGCATCGTCCTTGTCCCGGACAGAGGATGCATGCCATGAACGATCCCCACGCCGCCTTCCAGCAGCATGTTCCACGCCTTCGCGCGATCGCCTATCGAATGCTGGGCACGCAGGCGGATGCGGACGACATGCTCCAGGAGACCTGGCTGCGCTGGCAGCGCAGCGACATCTCGCAGATCGAGGAGCCGGAAGCCTGGCTGGTCACCACGGTGACGCGGCTGTGCATCGACCGGCTGCGCGCCGTGAAGAAGGAGCGCGAGACCTATTTCGGGCCCTGGCTGCCCGAGCCGCTGGTGGGCCACGCGCCGCCCGCGGATGCGCAGGCGGAGCTTGCCTCGGAGTTGTCGGTCGCGTTCCTGGTCGTGCTGGAGCGGCTCACCCCGGAAGAGCGCGCCGCCTTCCTGCTGCACGATGTCTTCGACTGCGGCTATGCGGAGATTGCCCGCATGCTCGGCCGCAATGAGGCGAGCTGCCGGCAGATGGTCCATCGCGCGCGCGAGCGCGTCCGCCGCGACAAGCCGCGTTTCCAGGTCAGCGAACAGGCGCATCGCCGCCTGCTGCAGCGTTTTCTCGATGCCTTGCGCACCGGCAGCCACGAAGCCTTGCTGGAGCTGTTCGCGGAGGACGTGACCTGGACGGCGGACGGCGGCGGCAAGGTGCCGGCGTCCTCGAAGGTGGTGGCGGGGCGCGAGCGCGTCGCGAAGCTGCTTGCAGGCGTCTCGCGCGTGCTGCTGCAGCCCCGGCTCGAGAAGCTCGCCTTCGAGCTCGCGCCCATCAACGGCACGATCGGCATCATCGCCTGGTTCGAGGGACGGCCGCTCTGGGCGCTTTCGCTGGAAACGGATGGTGTCCACGTGCTGGCGGGCTACAACATCATCAATCCCGACAAGCTGGTGCGCATCCGCCGGCCCACCTGACTGTCACAAATCCCGCTGGCCGTTCGTCTTGTCGATGAATGTCCAACAACGGGAGTCCGTCATGAAAGCAAGACTCGATGCCTACCAGGTTGCGCCGGAACTGCTGGAAGCCATGCGCACGCTCGATCGCACCGTGCAGGAGAACGGTGCGCTGGAACACAGTCTCATCGAACTCGTGAAGATCCGCGCTTCGCAGATCAATGGTTGCGCCTACTGCGTGCACATGCATACCGCCGACGCGCGCGCGGCGGGCGAGAGCGAACAGCGTATTTATCTGCTGAGCGCCTGGCGCGAGTCGTCGCTGTACTCGGCGAGAGAGAAGGCCGCACTTGCCTGGACGGAGGCGCTGACCCTGCTCGCCGATACGCACGCGCCTGATGACGTATTCGAGGCCATGGCGAAGGAATTTTCGCCGGCAGAGCAGGTCGCGCTCACCATGCTGATCGTCACCATCAACGGCTGGAACCGCATCGCCGTCGGCTTCCGCTCGGTTCATCCGAACGAGATCGCCAGGGTGGCGTAACGGGCGCTAACGCATGCCGGGCAACGGCATGCGTTTCCTTTTTCCTTTCCCGTCGCCTGCGCATAGAATCCGTCCATCACAGGAACGGAGCCCCTGCATGTCCCGCCTGAACCGCGCCAGCTGGTCCTGGGTCTTCTACGACTGGGCCAATTCCGCCTTCGCCACCACCGTCATGGCGGGATTCTTCCCGATATTCCTCAAGCAGTACTGGAGCGCGGGCGTTGACGCGACGGAGAGCACCTTCCAGCTCGGCATGGCGAACTCGCTCGCAGGCCTGATCGTCGCCTTGCTGGCGCCGGTGCTCGGCGCCATCGCCGACCGCGGCGGGAGGCGCATGAAGTTCCTGCTGCTGTTCACCGTCATGGGCGTGCTGTCCACCGCAGGGCTGTATTTCGTCGCGCAGGGCGACTGGCCCTGGGCCGTCGCGCTGTTCGTGGTCGGCACCGTGGGTTTCACCGCGGGCACGGTGTTCTACGACGCGCTGATCGTGGACGTTGCCCGGCCGCGCGACTTCGACTTCATCTCCGGCCTCGGTTATGCCTTCGGTTATCTCGGCGGCGGCGTGCTGTTTGCCATCAACGTGTGGATGACCCTTCAACCAGGCATGTTCGGGCTTGCCGATGCCGCCGAGGCGGTGCGCGTTTCCTTCCTGACCGTGGCGATATGGTGGAGCCTGTTCGCCATCCCGGTGTTCCTGTTCGTGCGGGAGACGCCGGGCAGTGCGCCGGGCCTGCTCGAGGCCGCGCGGCAAGGCTGGCGGCAGCTCATCGACACCTTTCGCGAGGTGCGCACGCTCAAGCCCGTGTTCCTGTTTCTCGCCGCGTACTGGTTCTACATCGATGGCGTGAACACCATCATCAAGATGGCGGTGGACTACGGCCTGTCGCTGGGTTTCCAGTCCGCCGATCTCATCACCGCGTTGCTGCTGGTACAGTTCGTCGGCTTCCCGGCGGCGATCGCCTTCGGCTGGCTGGGCGAGCGCATCGGCACCAGGCACGGCATCCTGCTTGCGCTCATCGTCTACACCGGCGTGACCTTCTGGGCGTACCACCTCGACAATGTCACCGAGTTCTTCCTCATGGCCGCGGCCATCGGTCTCGTGCAGGGCGGCGTGCAGTCGCTGAGCCGCTCCCTGTATGCGCAACTCATTCCCCGCGAGCGCTCGGCGGAGTTCTTCGGCTTCTACGGCATGCTCGGCAAGTTCGCCGCCATCGTCGGTCCGATGCTGATGGCGTGGGTGGGCCTTGCCACCGGCAGCTCGCGGCTTGCGATTCTCAGCATCGCCGTGCTGTTCCTCGTCGGCGGCGCGCTGCTCATGCTGGTGAAGCAGCCGGCTACCAGCACGGCAGATGCCTGAGCGGCATATGCAAAGTTGACCGCCGGGACGCGGCCAGGCCGGTGCTAAGCTTCGGCCAACGCCTGTCCCGGAAGAAGCATGCAAGTCGAGGCCGTCCATCGCCTGGATCGTCCTGTCGATCCCGATCGTGATCACCTGCTCGGTCCGCCGGACGCCGGCATCACGCTGGTGGAATACGGCAGCTACGGCTGTCCGCACTGCAGCGCCGCCAACGAACGCATCACCGAGGTGCGCAACGAGCTCGGCAGCCGCATGCGCTACGTGTTCCGGCACCGGCCGTTGCGCGGCAATCCGCTGGCGCGGCGCGCCGCGGAAATCATCGAATGCGCTGCCTCTCCCGAGGAATTCTGGCGCCTGCACGTCGCACTGATGTCGCGGTCCGAGAATCTCGCCGAGCAGGATCTCGCCTGGGCCGCCGCCGAGGTCGGACTCGACCCCGAGGCCGCACTGAATGGCGATATCCCGCGACCGGCGAGGGAGCGTGTCGCGGCGGATGACGGCAGCGCGGATGCGAGCGGCGTGGAGGTGACGCCGACGTTCTTCATCAACGGCCTGCGCTACGAAGGCCCCTGGGACGAGAGCGCCTTCGCCGATGCCTTGCTCGGCTCGCTCGGGCATCGGGTGCGCGTGGCGGCATTGCAGTTCGCAAGCTGGGCGCCTTCCGCTGGCCTGCTGTTGCTGCTGGCCGCGCTGCTCGCCATCGTGCTCGCCAATACCGCGATGGGTCCCGCGTTCGAGCAGTTCTGGGAGCTGCCGCTGGGATTCACGCTCGGCGACGGCGGCTACTCCATGTCACTGCGCGAATGGATCGATGACGGCCTGCTGACGCTGTTCTTCTTCGTCGTCGGCCTGGAGATCAAGCGCGAGTTCACCGTGGGGCATCTCGCGAGCCGGCGCGCCGCGGCATTGCCCATCGCCGCCGCCGTCGGCGGCATGGTCGTGCCAGCTGCGCTTTATGTGCTCCTTGTGGGCGGCGGCAACGCCTGGTCGCATGGCTGGGGCGTGCCGATGGCCACCGACACCGCTTTCGCCATCGCGCTCATTGCCGTGCTCGGCCGGCGCGTGCCCATCGAGCTGCGCATCTTTCTCACCGCCGCAGCCATCGTCGATGACATCGGCGCGATACTCGTGATCGCGATGTTCTATTCCACGCAGCTCGACCTCGTCAGCCTGCTGATGGCGCTGGTCGTCGTGGCGGGGCTGGCGCTGCTCAACTGGGCGCACGTGTATCGCGCGGGGCCTTACCTCGCACTTGGCCTGCTGCTGTGGCTGTACGTGCATGTCGGCGGGTTGCATCCCACGCTCGCCGGCGTGGTGCTGGCCATGTTCATCCCGACGCGGCCGCCGCCGGATTACCGCACGCTGTCCATACAGGCCGACGTGATTCTTTCCGCGGAAGCGGAGCGCGGCGGCGAAGCCTTGCGCCGTGGTCCCTCCGAATCCGCGTTGCGGGCGCTGGATGACATTCACAACCGCCTGGAATCGCCTGCCGACCGCATGCTGCGCCACGCCGGCCCGCGCTCGAGTTACGTGATCCTGCCGCTGTTCGCGCTCGCCAACGCCGGTGTGGTCGTCGACACGCAGGCCTTCGTCTCGCACGCGCCGCTCATGCTCGGCATCATCGCCGGGCTTTCCGTCGGCAAGCCCGTGGGCATCGTGCTCGCGGCCTGGCTGTCGGTACGGCTTGGACTCGCGACAAAGCCCGGCGCCTACGACTGGCTGCAGCTTGCAGGCGCGGGCATGCTCGCCGGCATCGGCTTCACCATGTCGCTGTTCATCGCCGGGCAGGCTTACGCGACGTCGGAGGATTTCGCCGCCGCCAAGATTGCGGTCTTCAGCGCCTCGCTGCTGGCGGCGCTGGCAGGCACCCTGCTGCTGTGGGTCGCGGGAAAGGATGGTGAGAGGTGAGACGTGAGACGACCCTCGGGTAGAAGGGAGAAGGTAGAAGAGGGAAGGGGCGCGAATCTTCTCCCTTCTTCCTTCTTCCTTCTTCCCGCTAGGCCTGCCGCTGCTCGAGTTCCCTGCGCAGCCGTTCTTCCTTTTCGCGCAGCTCCGGCGTCATCACCTCGTCGAAGTCCTCGGTCTCGAAGATCTGGCGAATCTCGACTTCGGTGCCGCCATCGAAGGGCGCCTTCTTCAGCCACTCGATGGCTTCCTGCATCGATCCGGCCTGCCAGATCCAGAAGCCCGCGACCAGCTCCTTGCTCTCCGTGAACGGACCGTCGATGACGGTGCGCTTGCTGCCCTCGAAGCGCACGCGCGCTCCGCGTGAGCTGGGATGCAGGCCTTCTCCGGCCAGCATCACGCCGGCCTTCGCCAGTTCCTCGTTGTATTTCATCATGGCGGCGAGCAGCTCCTCGCTGGGCATCACGCCGGCTTCCGAGTCCTGGTCGGCCTTGACGATGATCATGAATCGCATGGTGTCTTCCTCTTTTGCTGGTTTGCGGTTGGCAGGATGTCCTGCCGCTTGTGGATACGACGAGCCAGCCGCCCGGATTTCGACATCAGAAACATGTTTTTGATGATTGACGATGGCGCGGTGTAAGCTCCGCCGCATGAACCGGCGGGAATTCATCGGCGTGCTTGGCGCCAGCGCATTTGCCTGCTTCTTGCCGGTGAGGCTGGCCGCGGGAGGGGAAAGCAAGATGCATGGCCTGATCGGAAAGATGCGCGCCGTCGAGGGCAGGCGCGACGAACTCATCGCCATCCTGCTGGAGGGCGTTGCCGGCATGCCGGGCTGCCTGAGCTACGTGGTGGCGAAGGATCCCGCGGATGCCGACGCGATCTGGATCACCGAGGTCTGGGACAGCGAGGAAAGCCACAAGGCCTCGCTCGCGCTGCCCTCGGTGAAGGACGCCATCAGCCGGGGCAGGCCGCTGATCGCGGGTTTCGACTCGCACGTGGTGACCGAGCCCGTCGGCGGGCACGGTCTCACGGCATCAGCAGCGCCTTGATGGCGCGCCGCTCGTCCATGGCGCGATAGGCGTCCGCGACCTCGGCGAGCGGCAGGGTGAGGTCGAACACCTTGCCCGGGGTGACGCGGCCTTCGTTCACCATGTCGATGAGCTGGGGCAGGTAGCGGCGCACCGGCGCCGGGCCGCCGTGCAGGTGAACGTGGGTGAAGAACAGCCTGCCGCCATCCAGCCGCACGCCGTGCGGCAGGCCGACGTAGCTGACATAACCGCCGGGCCGGGTCGCGCGTATCGCCTGCAGCATGGATTCCTGCGTGCCCACGCATTCCAGCGTCGAATCCGCGCCGACGCCTTTCGTCAGTTCCTTGATGCGTTCCACGCCTTCCTCGCCGCGTTCGGCGACGATGTCGGTCGCGCCGAACTCGCGGGCGAGTTTCTGTCGCGGTTCGTGGCGGCTCATGATGATGATGCGCTCCGCGCCCATCTCCCTTGCCGAGAGCACGCCGAGCAGACCCACCGCGCCGTCGCCGACCACCACCACGGTGTTGCCCGGCTTCACCCGCGCGGCATCGGCCGCGAACCAGCCGGTGCCGAACACGTCCGAAGTCGTCAGCAGGCTGGGTAGCATGTCGTCGGAAGGCTTTTCACTGGTCGCAACCAGCGTGCCGTCGGCATGTGGCACGCGCAGGTATTGCGCCTGCGCGCCGGCGATGGGTTGCACCTGCCGGCAGGAAGTCTGGTAACCGTTGAGGCAATGCGGGCAGGTGTTGTCGGAGGCGAAGAACGAGCCCACCACGAATTGTCCCGGCCGGATCGTCTTCACCTCGCGGCCGACGTCTTCCACGAAGCCGCAGTACTCATGGCCAATGGGAACGGGTTCGTTGATGTCCCGATAGCCGCGGTAGGGCCACAGATCGGAGCCGCACACGCAGGTGGCGGCGATGCGGATGATGGCGTCGGTGGGTTCGAGGATCGCGGGATCGTCCAGCGTTTCCGAGCGAATGTCGCCCTTGCCGTAAAGCAGCGTGCCGCGCATGGTGTTCTCCAGTTCCGGACCGTGCGTTCAATGTGCGGCCCGGTGGCCGCAAGATCAATCCATGGCCGCGGCGCGAGCGCCGATCCATTCGGCCAGCAGCTCGAAATAGCCGGGCACGGTGCGTCCCGCCAGGCGCCGCTCACCGGCATCTTCTTCCACCGCGATCATGCCGTGCTCGGCCTGTTCGAACACCTTGATGTCGATCGGCCGGCCCTGTTCGCGAAGCCTGCGCAGAATTTCCAGTGAGGCTTCGTGCGGCGCCTCGGTGTCGCTGCCGGCGAGGATCCACAGCTGTGGCATCTCCAGCGCCGCGATCACCGGCGCCGGATCGTAGGCGATGTCGTAGGGGAAATCGAAGAAGGCGCGGATCTGCGGCAGCTCTTCCGCCGAGGCATGCGAAAGCGTGCGGGTGAAGTCACCCTCGATGCGTGCAAACCACGGCTCATCGCCGTAGGCATCCTTCAGGCGTTCGAGTGCATCCAGGCCTTCGCGGAAGCGCGACTGCATCACGCGTATCGCGGCCCGGTGCAGTTCCTCGCCCTTCGCCATGACCTCGGGATCATTGCCGTAGCCTGCCATGCGCAGGCTCTGCGCAACCTCCTGGCGATCTTCCTCGATCATGCTCACGGCCATGCCATAGCTCGCGATCACGAAATCCACGCTCTTCCTGCTCGCCGCCAGCGGCGCGACCCAGCCGCCCTGGCTTTCGCCCATGAGCCCGAGCGGGATTCCCTTGACGGCCGGCAGGGCGCGTACCGCACCGGTGGCCGCGACCATGTCATCGGCAAGCATGCCGATGTGCGCGTTGAACTTTCCGCCGGAGCGCCCGGTGCCGCGCTTGTCGAACACGAAGGTGGCGAAGCCGTGCAAGGGCAGCAGGTACTGCACGTAATTGTTGATCACCGCGGATTCCTTCGCTCCACCGTACTGCAGGATGACCACGGCGCGCGGCGATTTTTCCGGCGGCAGGAACAGTTCGCCGTATAGTGTTTCCTCGCCGCTGCGAAACCGCACCGGCTCGATCGGAAAGCGGATGCGCTTGCCATCGATTTCGCGGCCTTCGCTCCAGCGCATCCGGATGCGTCCTTCCTCGCAGCCTGCGAAGCGGACCTTGAGCGTCGCCGGCTCGCGCACCGCCCAGCCCTCGCCGGATTCGTATTCGTCATCCGCGAGATGGAAAAGACGGCCGGAAGCACCGTCCAGGAAGCGGTAGCGCAGGTCGTCGTTCGCACTGGGTTGCACCAGCACCGTGGAGCCATCCGACATGGCATATGCGCCGAGATGACAGGCGCCGGCAGGCGCATCCGCCAGCACGGCCAGGGGTGCGGCGAGCGCAAGCGCCATCGCCAGGTTGCGGATCAGCATGTTCTTCTCCTTCAGCCGCGACGCCGGCTTTGCACCAGCGCCACGCCGCAGATCACGATCACGCTGCTGATGATATCCATGCCGCCGGGCGCCTGCCCGGTGATCAGCCAGGCGAGCGTGAAGGCGATGGGCGGAACGATGTAAAGCAGCGAAGTGGCCTTCGCGGCGGTCAGCATCTTCAGCACGTAGGCCCACAGGAGATAACCGAGTGCCGTGGGCAGTACGGCAACGTAGACCACGGAAAGCCAGGTCGCGGAAGACGCGCCGCGCATTTCCGCGAGCAGCGAAGGCGCGAACGGCAGCAGTGCGATGGCGCCGATCCACAGTCCCCACAGGGTGAGCTCCAGGCTGTTGTAGCGCCGCGTGAGCTGCCGCTGCACCACCATGAAGCCTGCGCCGGAGATCGCCGCGAGCAGCACGAACAGCGCCGCGGGTTCAAGCGCAAAGCGTCCCTCGCGCACCGTCACCAGCAGCGCGACGCCAAGGAAGGCGATCGCGATGCCGACCCACTCGCGCTCGCTTGGCCGTTCCTTCAGCGTGAATACCGCGATCAGCGTGGCGAAGATCGGCAGCGTGGCGATGAGCACGCTGCTGACGCCGGGCGAGACTACCTGCTGACCGGTGCTGATGGCGATCTGGTAAATGGGGAAGGCCATCATCGCCATCGCCGCGATCAACGGCAGGTCGCGCCGGCGCGGCAGGCGCAGTTGTGCGCCGGGCACGAAGGGCATCATGGCGATCAGCGCCAGCGCGCCGCCGCCGACGCGCGCCAGCGCGAACGATGCCGGGGACAGTTCCTGCACCGCGATGCCGATGGCGACGTAGGAGCCCGCCCAGCTGAGCAGCACGATGACCACGGCGCTGACGAGCTTCAGGCGGGCGAGCGGATCGACGCGGGCGAGATCGTTCTCGACGACGCTGGCAGGCTGCGACATGAGCGGCTCTCCGGGTGTGAGAAAAAATGTGAAGGCGGATTTTGAAACGTGCTCTGGCGAAGGCACAATGGAAATATTCTCCGGCCAGCCATGAAGAAAACTCACAGATGCGCGACCTGCCACCGCTCAACGCCCTGCGCGCCTTCGACGCCGCCGCGCGGCATCTCAGCCTCACTCGCGCAGCCGAGGTCCTGCACGTCACGCACGGCGCGGTAAGCCGCCAGATCAAGGAACTGGAAAGCTTTCTCGGCCTGCCGCTGTTCATCCGCCATGCCCGCGGCCTGGAGCTGACCGACCAGGGCAGGGTGCTCGCCTACACCACGGCGAAGATGTTCGAGGAGCTGCGTGAGTCGGTGCGCAACATCCGTACCGCAGGCCGCCCCGAGGTCATCAACGTGAGCACCGTTGCCTCGCTTGCGGCGCGCTGGCTGGTGCCGCGGCTGTCCGCCTTCCAGCGGCAGCATCCGGGCTACGAGGTGCGCATCGGCACGACGCGGCAGCTGGTCGATTTCCGGCGCGACAATGTCGACGTTGCCCTGCGCTATGGCCGCGGCGGCTATCGCGGCGTGTTCTCGGAACGTCTCTTCCAGCCGCGCGAGTTTCCCGTGTGTTCGCCCGCGTTGCTGGAAGGCGCGCGGCCGTTGCGCGAACCGAACGATCTCGCACATTTCCCGCTGCTGCATGACATGAGCTTCGGCAACTGGGTGCAGTGGCTGGAGGCCGTGGGCGCGGACCAGGTGGATGGACGCAAGGGCCTGGTGCTGGAAGACATGAACGTCGTGCTGCAGGCGGCCATCGAAGGGCAGGGCGTGGCCCTGGCCTCATTGCCGTTGATTCACGCCGACCTGCGCGCCGGCCGGCTGGTGCGGCCGTTCACGGGATTCATCCCGGTGGAGCTGTCCTTCTACATTGTCTGCGAGACGGGGCGCGAGAATTCGCCGGAACTCAGGCCCTTCCTCGACTGGCTGCGCGCCGAAGCCGCCATGCTTGAGGAAAGCCTGCGCCCCGAACCTGGCGACGACGCCGCGATCGAATGACAAAGCCCCGCGCTGCGGGGCTTTGCGTTCGAGTGCTTCAATGCCAGCCGTGCTGGCCGGGACGCGAGGATTCGCTGCGCGGCCGGCTGGTCACCTCAGGACGAGGCTCCTCGCCCAGCTGCGCAAGTATCCAGTTGCAGTGACGGCGCTCGTCGGCAAGACCGCGCTGCAGGATCTCGCGCGCTTCCGGCGGCGCGTTCTCCACGGCGTTTTCATAGGCGGTGTTGGTGTCGTTCTCGTTGCTCTTCATGGCGCGCAGGATGGCGTCATCGCCCATGATGGCGCTCATCGCCACCTTGCCCTGCGTGAGCATTTCCTTGGCGCCGCCGCTCTCCGGCACTTCGCCACCCATGTGCTGCACCAGCGGCGAGAGCTCGCGGATGTGGCGCATGTGATCCGCCTTGAACTCGGCGAGCTGCTCGCGCCACGCCTGGTTGTCCAGCCGGTCGATCGCGGCCTGGTAAGCCTCGACCGCGGCATGGTCCAGCTTGATGAGGTTCTGCAGCATCTCCAGCCTGTCGTTTTCCGTGCCCACTTTGGTAACCATCGCAATCTCCGGCGAGTTGATTGAACCGGCGATTTTCCGCAGGCTGTCGAAGGCTTGCCATCGGCGCGGCCATTGAGGCAAACGTCCTCTCAGGCATTGCGGGAGTGAAGCATGAAGAAGCGGCTGCTGTTTTCCTGCCGTTGCGGCGAGGTGCAGGGCGAGGCGCATGCGCCCGGGCCGCGCATCGTCTGCATGTGTGATGACTGCCAGAGCTACGCGCACTTTCTCGGTGACGTGCCGCGGATACTCGATGCCAACGGCGGCAGCGACGTGGTGCCGGTGCGGCCGGCGCACCTGCGCATCACGCGCGGCGCGGAACGGATCGCCTGCATGCGCCTCGGTCCGAAGGGAACGTACCGCTGGTATGCCGCCTGCTGTCGCACGCCCATCGCCAATACCATGGCCTCACGCAACATGCCTTATGCGGGGCTCTTTCATCTCGCCATCCGCGACGGCGATGCGGGGCCGGTGCGCGCGCGAGTCCAGGCAAGGCACGGCATGGGTGAGCTGCCCGCAGGTGCCGAGCCGACCGTGTCCTTTTTCACCATCCTGAAGCTGCTGCGTTTCATGCTGCCGGGTTTCATCTTGCGGCAGCACCGTCCTTCGCCGTTCTTCGATGAGCGGGACAGGCCCATCGTCGAGCCGCAGGTACTGACGCTGGAGGAACGCAACGCGCTGAGGCGCCGCGTCGCGGGCGGGCAGTAGGCAGGCGCCTTGCGGCGCCTGCCCGTGTGCTCACTCGAACATGCCTTTCGGCGTTTCGTTGGCGAGGAACGGCCTGATGAATGCGAGCAGCAGGTCGGGCTGGTTGATGATGGCGGTGTGCGAGGTTGCAGGCAGCACCGCGAGCCGCGAGGCGGCGAGCGGCTTGCCCATGTCGCCCGGACCGCCGCCGCCGAGCAGGCGGAACATCGCCACCGAATGCTCCAGCGTGGTGACGTCGGCATCGCCGGTGATGATCAGCACCGGCGTCTTCAGCGCCTTCACCTCATCGGCCCAGGCCATGGGTTCGCGTTCCAGCGCGATCAGCTTGCGCACCAGTTCCGGGAAGCCGTCCGGGTTCGGCGCCAGGCGGCGATACTCCTCGGCGAAAGGCATGTCGAGGAACATTTCCACCGTCATCTGCGGAATGAACTCCCTGAATTCCGGCTGCCAGCCCTCGGCGTCGTAGGATACCGAGGCCGCGACCAGGCGGTTCACCTTCTGCGGATGACGGATAGCCAGCTGCAGGCCGACGACGGCGCCCATGGAGTAGCCGAACACGTTCGCCTTTCCGAGCTTCACCGCGTCCATGAACGCGGCAACGTCATCGGCGAGCTGCGGATAGGTGATGGGCCGATCGATGTCCGTCGTGCGTCCATGTCCCTGCAGTTCCAGCGCGTAGACGCGATAGTGCCCGGCGAGCTTCGGAATGATCGCGCCCATGGAGGGGATGTTCATGTACGCGCCGTGCAGCACGATCAGCGGCTCGCCGTCTCCCGAGACCTCGTAGTACATCTGCATGCCGTTCACTTCCACGCGCCTGCCCTCGTTGGCGAGGGCGGGGGCGGCAAGCATCAGCAGGGCCAGGATGGCAGGAATGTTTCGCAGCATGACTTTCTCCCTGTTCATTCGAACGTGGCGTCCGGGTTCATCCACAGCGGCTCGAAGACGTGGCCGTCGGGATCGGCGAAGGCGCGCGAGTACATGAAGCCATGATCCTGCGGCGCGCGGATGTCGGCGGTGCCGCCGGCGCGGGCGGCCGCCTCGGTGATGGCATCCACCGCCTCGCGGCTGTCGCAGGAGAGGGCGATCAGCATGCCGGTGGCCTGGCGCGCATCGGCGACCGGCCTGGGCGTGAAGGTGGCGAAGTACTCGCGCGTCAGCAGGTGGAAGACGATGCTGTCCGACCAGGCCATGGAGGATGCCTGGTGGTCGCTGAACTGTTCGTTCTTCACGCAGCCGATCGCCTCGTAGAAGCGCGTCGCGGCGGCGAGGTCCTTCACGGGCAGGTTCACGAAGATCATTTTCTGCATGGGATCACCCTTGTTGGTTGTCGTCATATGTAAGCACGACGAACCACGCGAGCGGAAATCGACAGGGTGAAGGAAATTCTGTGGCGGGAGTCAGTAGGTGCGCATCTTGCGGTCGATGTAGCAGTACAGCCAGCGCTCCCCGGGTTCGGCCGAGGCCACCACGGGATGACCGGTGACCTGGGCGTGGCGGGTGGCGTGATGGTTGATCGAGCTGTCACAGCAGTGGGTGCCGCCGCAGGTCTGGCAGGTGCGCAGGTGCACCCAGCTGTCGCCGGTCTTCACGCACTCATCGCACTGGAATTTCTGCGGCAGCCTGATGTCGGTGATGGCGAGGTGTTCGCAGGGCATGGCGCCTCCTCCATGTCAGTGACGAAGCCGGGAAGGAACGGGACGTTCCAGCGCGGCCCGATCCCAGCCGCCGAGGTCGGCGGCGAGCGCGTAGCTGGATTCGAGGAACTCGAGCAGGACCGCGTCCGGATCGCGTGCGCTCCGTACGGCTTCATATGGCAGCAGGTACTCGCGCAGTTCTCCGTGGTAGTACGCGGCATCCGGGCGGATGCGGGCCTCGGCATAGCCGGCCGGCTCGGGCCAGGCATAGGCATAGAAGGCAGCCTCGCCAAGGCCCGCGCCCGGCCAGAAGCCGGCGCTGGCGAGTTCGTGCGAGTACGCTTCCTGCATGACCCAGTCGGCGCAGTTCGGCGCGCCGCCCGGATGCAGCGGCGCGGTTCTTCCCGAGAAGCGCGTGGCGGCGAGGTCGAAGGCGCCCCAGAAGAAATGCACGGGACTCATCTTGCCGACGAAGCCTTCGCGGAAGCGGCGGAACACGCGATCCGCCTGCAGCAGCGCGGCATGCACGCGCCGCACGGCATCGGCATCGTAACCGGCGTGTACATCATCGTCCGCAAACGGAATGGCCTCGACGACTTCGACGGGGCGGCCATGGATGCGCGCTTCGATGCCGAGCGCATCGAGCAGCGCGAACAGCTGGTGATGGAAGGCGGCGACGGACATCGGCTGCAGCGCAAACTCGCCGGCCTGTCCGTCGGATGCGGTCACGCGCAGGCGATGGGCGATGAAATCGAAGCCGATCTCGAAGACGAGATTGCCGCACGGAATCGGTGAGGTGGTGAGCCCGCGCGGCGTGACGTACATCGCCACGCCCCAGCTGTGGTTCTGCCACGGCGAGAGCATGAGACGTATCTTGCCGGCAATCTGCAGCCACATGTGCAGGGTGACGTAGCTTTCCTGCCATTCCTCGGGCCGCGGCAGTTCGGGCCAGGCTTGCTTCACGGCGTGCACTCCAGGGTGTCGGACGGAGTCTACCGTGGCGGGAGCAGGAGGCAGCCGCTGCCGACATAAGACGGCCGCCTCAGTCAGGCCTTGAGTCGCCTGAGAATCCGTTTCATCGGCGCGAGCGTGCGCGCCTCCGCCGGCACGGGTAGGTAACGGCTGGCGAGGTAGGCATCGATGAACTCGCGCACCAGCGCGGCATGCTCAGGCGCGTCATGCAGCACGCGCCGGTAGAAGTCCTCCGGCCCTTCATGCAGCCGCGGCGGGCCAAGGCGCCGGGCGAGCCTTCTCTGCAGGCGGCGATACAGCAGCAGCGCGGGATCGAGCGCGAGCGGGCGATGCGTCCACCACAGCCAGGCCCACAGCAGCATGCCGAGCACCGTCATGAGGATCAGCATGGCGATGACCATCTTCTGCCAGTCCGGATCATCCATGCCCATGCTGGCGAGCAGGTTGAACTGGGTCTCCGGACCGAAGCCGAGGAAGAACTCGTTCCACACCACGTTGAGCGCTTCCCAGCGCATCTCCAGCTCGACCATCAGGTAGAACAGCCCGCCGGCCTCGCCGGCTTCGGTTTGCTGTTCGTTCAGCACGCTGGAAAAGCCGCTCAGGATGCGCTCGGGCGAGATCGCCGCGGTGGGATCGACGCGCACCCAGCCTTCGCCTTCCAGCCACACTTCCGCCCAGGCGTGCGCATCGGACTGGCGCACCACGAGGTAGTTGCTGTACTCGTTCAGCTCGCCGCCGAGATAGCCGGTGACCACGCGCGCGGGCACGCCGGCGGCGCGCATCAGGAACACGAAGGCGCCGGCGTAGTGCTCGCAGAAACCGGAACGCGTGCGGAACAGGAAGTCATCGACGATGTCGCCGCGATTGAGCGGCGGCTCCAGCGTGTAGAAGAACTCCTCGTCGCGGAACATGGCGAGCGCGCGCTGCACGATGTCGCGCGGATTGCCAGCTTCCTGTCGCCAGGACTGCGCGAGCTCGCGGGCGCGCTGGTTGCCTTCGCGCGGCATCTGCAGCGCCCAGTAGGCGTGATCGCCGGAAAGCTCCGGGTCCAGCGTGTGCGCAAGAAACGACACAACTTCGTAGGAGCGGCGCTGCGTGATGGGGCGGCGCGCGGCCAGCAGGAACTCGCTGGTGAGCAGGGCGTCTTCCGGATAGCTCGCCGGCCAGGTGAGCGCATACATCCAGTTCCGCTGGTGCGGCTCGAGCATCACCGTGTAGCTCACCGCATTGCCGAGATCCGTCGGGCGCTGCTGGCCCCGGAAGCGCACCACGCCCGGCAGCCAGGTGCGGCCGTTGAAGCTGCTCAGCGTCGGCCCGCGCCAATAGAGCTCCGCGGGCGGCGGCGGTTCGCCGTCGAAGCGCACGCGGAAGGCGACTTCATCGGATTGCGCCAGCCGCGAGATGGAGCCGGGCGACATCGAATCATCCAGCCCGGTGACGCCGGAAGCATTCGGTGAAGGCACGCCCCACAGCGGGCCGGGCAGGCGCGGGAACAGCAGGAACAGGATCACCGCGAACGGCAGGGCCTGGGCGAGATAGCGGCCGCTTTGCCGGAACGCGCTCATGAACTCCGGCTGCACGGCATTGCGCGTCACCGTGAGCAGCGCCGCGACCAGCGCCCAGCCGCTCAGGATCATCCAGGCGACGAAGGGAATCTCCTGGCTGTAGAGCAGCGCGGCGAATACCAGGAACCACGCCAGCACCAGCGTGAACACGGCATCGCGCACGCGCTTCACCTCGGTGAGCTTGATGCCGATCATCAGCATCAGCAGCGCGCTGCCGGCTTCCGCGCCGTTCACCGTGCGATAGGTGGCGAGCACGACGAGCACGCCGGCGAGCGCCAGTATCGCCTTCACCGCGCGGCCGGGCATGCGCAGGCTGCGGCGCGCCGCGAAGCCGCGCCACACGAGCAGGGCGAAGGCGAAGGCGGAAATCCACGGCGCCGTGAAGGTCGCGATGCCGGCGAACAGCACCGCCAGCGCGAACAGCAGCACGTGAATGCTGCGCGTGGTGGGGCGGGCGTCGAGTTCGGCTGCGCTCGTCATCGCGGCAACCCGAACAAGGCAAGTTCACGCAGGCAGCGCTCGAAGTGCGCCTGGCCGCCGTCCACCGGCAAGGAAACGCCCGGCAGCTCCAGGCCCCAGCGCTCGTCGGCGGCGTGCGCGTCCATGATCCAGCGGGCAAGACGCGACAGCCTCGCCTCGTCATCGCGCTCGAACATCACGTCCTGCCAGCGCAGCATGCGCGTCGTCGCCGCGCCGCCGCCGAATTCCTTCACCAGCAGGTCGCCGTCGAGCCGCGCCGATGCGCGCCAGGCCACGTGCCGGGGCGCGTCCCCCGGCTGGTAGGCGCGCAGCCCGGTGAAATCCTCGTGGCCGCGGAACATCGCCTCGCTGCTGCCGCTCTCCAGCGCCGTCACGGGCGGCGCGAGCCCGGGTTCGGCGGGCGCAGGATACACCAGGCAGGAAGCTTCCGGATGCAGCCACACCCAGGCGCGGAACAGGCCGAAGGGATAGGTGGTGTGCAGTCCGATGCGCTGCGGCCGCAGCCAGCCGCGCCTGCTCGTCCTGATGCGAAAATGCAGCGTGGCGGCGCTTTCCGGCGCGATGTCCACCACGGCCTGCGTGCGCTCGTCGTCATCCAGCGCGATGCCGTTGCGCGCCACGCCCGAGGCGTTGTGAATGTAGAGCGGAAAGCGCGCCTCGTTGCCGGCGAACACGGCATCGGCATGTCCGATGCGGATCTCCAGCTTCTCGAGATTGCGATGCGTATGGTTCATGGCCACGAAGGCGAGCGCGGCCAGCGAGAAGGTCAGCAGGAAGCCCGGGCTGCTCGAATAGTTCATCGAGCCGAGCAGCATCGCGAACAGCAGCGCGCCGAAGGCCGCGCCCTGGCGGGTGGGCAGGATGTAGACGCGGCGGCGGTTGAGGACGATGGGGTTGCGGTCCAGCCCCTGCCGGCGCCTCGCCCAGCGGCGCGCGGCGTCGCCAAGCCGTCTCGTGAATCGCATCAGGGCACGGGCACCGCTTCGATCACGCGCTGGGCCACGCCTTCCTCGGTGGCGCCGGGTTCGGCGCGTCTCGGCTGCAGGCGATGCGAGATCACGCCTTCCAGCACGGCCTGCACGTCTTCCGGGATCACTGCGTCTCGATTGTCGAGCAGCGCCCAGGCCTGCGCGGCACGCTTCAATGCCAGCGCCGCGCGCGGCGACAGGCCGCTGACGAAGTCGGGCGACTCGCGCGTGTAGCGCACGATGGCCTGGATGTAGTCGAGCAGCGCGACGGACGTGAACACCTGGTCGACGCGCTGCTGTACGGCGACGAGCTCGCGCGCCGACATCGCCGGCGCGAGTTCCGCGAGCATCTCGCGGCGGCTGCGGCCTTCCAGCAGCTCGCGCTCGGCGCTCGCATCGGGGTAGCCGAGCTCGATGCGCATCAGGAAGCGGTCGAGCTGCGATTCCGGCAGCGGGAAGGTGCCGATCTGGTAATGCGGGTTCTGCGTGGCGATCACGAAGAACGGTTCGGGCAGGTGACGGGTTGCGCCGTCGATGGTGACCTGGTGTTCCTCCATCGCCTCCAGCAGCGCCGACTGCGTCTTCGGCGTGGCGCGGTTCACCTCGTCGGCGAGGATCAGCTGCGAAAAGATCGGGCCCGGCTGGAAGCGGAATTCGCCGCTGTCGCGGTGCCAGATGGAAGCGCCGAGGATGTCTGCCGGCAGCAGGTCGCTGGTGAACTGCACGCGGCGGTACTCGAGGCCAAGCGCATGCGCCAGCGTCTGCGCGAGCGTCGTCTTGCCCACGCCCGGCACGTCCTCGATCAGCAGGTGTCCGCGTGCCAGGATGCAGGCGAAGCACAGGCGCACCGCGCGCTCCTTGCCGAGCAGGATGCCGTTTACCGTGCCCATCGCGCGGGCCAGCTGCGGCTGCGTGCGGGTGCGGGTATTCGCGACAGTGCCGGAATTCAACTCCATGCAGGCTCCTTTTCCGGGTTGGCCGTGGGCGAAAGGATCGGGCTATTGTGCACCAACGCGCCGTGGGGGGGACAGGACGGTTTCTCACCCTGTTGCGCTTGCTCTGCACGAGAGGAGCGCGGCCTGGGAGTGGACAGGATAAACGGGATTGACAGGATTTCTGTGTCGACACCCGGATTTCGCTTCGCTCAATCCGGGCAACGACCATTACGGAAGAATCCGCTAAATCCTTCTGAATCCTGTTGATCCTGTCCCTTAAAAAGAGTCCATTCCAAAAGAAAAAGCCGCGATTTCCCGCGGCTTTTTTTCATCCCTGGTTCGAACGTTTTCTTACAACGCGGCGATGCGCTCGCGCTGCGTTTCGAGTTCCTTCAAGGTCGTTTCCATCTGCGCGACGCGCTGCCGTTCCTGGGCGACGACTTCTTCCGGCGCGTTCTTCACGAAGTTGTCGTTGGCGAGCTTGCGCCTGCAGCCTTCGAGGTTCTTCGCGACCTTCTCGATTTCCTTCGTGAGGCGCTTGAGCTCGGCGTCCTTGTCGATGAGGCCCGCCATCGGCAGGTGAATGCGCATGCCGCCTGGCATGAGCGCCACCGCGCTCGGCGGCGGGTCGCCGTCGAGGACGGTGATGTCTCCGAGGCGCGCAAGGAACTTCACCAGCGGCGCCTGGCGTTCGAGGATCTGCCGGTCCTCGGCAGAAGCGTTTTCCAGCATGACGGGCACGGGTTTCGACGGCGAGAGGTTCATCTCGCCGCGAATGCGGCGCACGCCGAGGATGAATTCCATCGCCCAGTGCATCTGCTTCTCGGCGGTCTCGTCCGCCGGGTAGTCGGCCGCCTTCGGCCACGGCTGCAGCATGATGGTCTCGCCATCGACGCCGGCCAGGGGCGCGACACGCTGCCAGATTTCCTCGCTGATGAACGGCATGAACGGATGGATGGCGCGCAGCAGCGCTTCCAGCACCGTGACCAGCGTGTTGCGCGTGCCGCGCTTCTGCGCGTCCGTCGCGCTTTCCGATTGCAGCACCGGCTTGGAAAGCTCCAGGTACCAGTCGCAGAACTCGCCCCAGGTGAACTCGTGGATGGCGTTGGCGGCGAGGTCAAAGCGATACACCGCGAGCTGGCGGTCGATTTCGGCGAGCATTCGGCCGAGCCGCGAACGGATCCAGCGATCCGCGGCGCTGAATTCCATGTCGCCGCCGTTCGCGCCGCAATCCTGGCCCTCGGTGTTCATCAGCACGTAGCGCGCGGCGTTCCATATCTTGTTGCAGAAGTTGCGATAGCCTTCCAGGCGGCCGAGGTCGAAGTTGATGTCGCGGCTGGGCGAGGCCAGCGCGGCGAGCGTGAAGCGCAGCGCGTCGGTGCCATGCGCCTTGATGCCTTCCGGGAAGCTCTTGCGCGTGTTCTTCTCGATCCTGTCCTTGAGATGCGGCTGCATCATGCCGGAGGTGCGCTTGGCCACCAGCGCATCGAGATCGATGCCGTCGATGAGATCGATGGGATCGATGATGTTGCCCTTGGACTTGGACATCTTCTGGCCGTGCTCGTCGCGGATCAGGCCGGTGATGTAGATCTCCCTGAACGGCACGACGGGCTTGCCGGCATCGTCCTGGATGAAGTGCATGGTCATCATGATCATGCGCGCCACCCAGAAGAAGATGATGTCGAAGCCGGTCACGAGCACGTTGCTCGGCAGGAAGGCCTTGATGTCGGTCGTCCTGTCCGGCCAGCCGAGGGTCGCGAACGGCCACAGCGCGGAGGAGAACCAGGTGTCGAGCACGTCCTCATCCTGGGTAAGGTTGACGTCACGGCCGAGGCCGTACTTGTCGCGAACGTGTTCCTCGCTCTGGCCGACATACACGTTGCCTGCATTGTCGTACCAGGCGGGAATGCGATGGCCCCACCACAGCTGCCGCGAGATGCACCAGTCCTGCAGGTTGTGCATCCACTGGAAGTAGGTTTTCGACCAGTTCTCCGGCACGAAGCGGATCTCGCCGGACTCCACCGCCTTGATGGCCTTGCCGCCGAGGTCCAGCGCCGGGTCCTCGTGGCGCATCTTCATGTACCACTGGTCGGTGAGGTAGGGTTCGACCACGGCATTGGAGCGGTCGCCGCGCGGCACCATCAGCCTGTGATCGTCGATGCGCACCAGCGCGCCTTCGGCCTCGAGGTCCTTCAGCACCGCCTCGCGCGCCTCGAAGCGATCAAGGCCGCGGTACTTCTCCGGCACGTTGTCGTTGAGCTTCGCATCGGGCGTGAAGATGTTGATCATCGGCAGCTTGTGACGCAGGCCGATCTCGTAGTCGTTGAAGTCGTGCGCGGGCGTTATCTTCACGCAGCCCGAGCCGAACTCGGGATCGACGTAGTCATCGGCGATCACCGGAATCTCGCGGCCGGTGAGCGGCAGGCGCAGGGTCTTGCCGATCAGCGCCTTGTAACGTTCGTCCTCGGGATGCACCGCGACCGCGGTATCGCCGAGCATGGTCTCGGGACGCGTGGTCGCGACCACCACATGCCCTGTGCCATCCGCGAGCGGATACTTCAGGTGCCAGAGCTTGCCGGCTTCTTCCTCGGAGATGACTTCGAGATCGGACAGCGCGGTGCGCAGCACCGGGTCCCAGTTCACCAGCCGCTTGCCGCGGTAGATGAGGCCCTGGTCGTAGAGACGCTCGAACACTTCCATGACCGCGCGCGACATGCCGGGGTCCATGGTGAAGGCCTCGCGCGACCAGTCGGTGGAATCGCCGAGGCGGCGCATCTGCCGGGTGATGGTGCCGCCGGAGTATTCCTTCCACTCCCAGACCTTGTTGACGAACTCCTCGCGGCCGAGATCGTGGCGCGTCCTGCCCTCGGCGTTCAGCTGCCGCTCGACCACCATCTGCGTGGCGATGCCGGCGTGATCGGTGCCGGGCTGCCACAGCGTGCGCTTGCCCTGCATGCGGTGGTAGCGGATCAGCGCATCCATCAGTGTGTGCTGGAAGGCATGACCCATGTGCAGCGTGCCCGTGACATTGGGCGGCGGGATCAGGATGCAGTAGCTCGGCGCGTTCTCGCCCTGCGGCGCGAAATAGCCGCGCTTCTCCCAGAAGCTGTACCAGCGTTGCTCGATCTCGTGGGGTTCGTAGGTCTTGTCCATGGATGCCTGTCATTCAGCGGCAGTCGTGGCCGCGGTGTCGGATGGTTCAATCAATGCCGTTCGAAGGCGCGGGCGAGAATCTCCGGCAGCTTCTCCTCGAGCAGCGCCTCGCCTTGCCGGCGCAGGGTCTCGCGGAATTCCGCTTCCAGCGTCACGGTCAGTTCCTCGAGCGCGGGACGCAGCTCCATCAGCACGCGCTCGCGCAACGCGTCGAGATCGGCAGGGGAGGCGAACAGGTCGAGATTGGGCGGCGGCGCGGGCTTCACGGCCGGTGCGGTTTCGACAATATCTTCCAGTTCCGGGATGTCGTCGTGCGCGCCTTCGCGGGGATCGTTCATCGTTGCGTCAGAGTTTGTGCGTGCGGAGAGAGTAACCGCGATCCCGGTAGAAACGGAACCGCTCGCGGCCGGCGTCGCGCACCGCGGGTTCCTCGGAAACGATTTCCGCCACCCGCTCGAAGCGGCTGAAGAACGCCGGCACTTCAGCCGCCAGGTTGATGAGCAGGTAACTGCTCGCGGGCGGCTCCGCGCCCGCGCCGATCAGCACCGGCGCGGACTCGCCGTTGCCGGCGAGTGCATGCGGCACGAAGCTGATGTCGCGAAAGCTCCAGAGGAGTTCATCCAGCTGCCGCGCCACGGACGCGTCCGGCGTGTTCACGAACACCTCGTGGCCCAGCGACCAGGCCTTCTCCGCCAGGCGGCAGGCCAGCACCTCGCGCTTTCCTGGCGCGCTTCCGGGCAGAACGTAGAAGTCGATTTCTGTCATCTGGAAAACCGTGAGAGGTGAGACGCAAGACGCAAGACGATGGCTGCGTTCACCGTCGTCTTGCGTCTCACGTTTTACGTCTCACGCCTTGTTCAACAGATACTGGAACAGCAACGGCACCGGGCGGCCGGTGGCGCCCTTGTTGGCGCCGGCGGTCCAGGCGGTGCCGGCGACGTCGAGGTGCGCCCAGCGGAATTTCTTCGTGAAGCGTGCCAGGAAGCAGGCGGCGGTAATGGTGCCGGCCTCGCGGCCGCCGACGTTGGCCACGTCGGCGAACGGCGACTTCAGCTGTTCCTGGTAGTCGTCCCACAGCGGCAGCGGCCAGACGCGATCACCGGAGATGTCGGCGGCGCGGCGCAGGTCGTCGATGAGCGCGTCGTCATTGCCGAGCAGGCCGGTGGCGTGCGCGCCCAGCGCGATCACGCAGGCGCCGGTGAGGGTGGCGATGTCGATGACCGTTTCCGGCTTGTAGCGCTCGGCGTAGGTGAGCGCATCGCAGAGGATGAGGCGGCCCTCGGCGTCGGTGTTGAGGATCTCGATGGTCTGTCCGGACATGGAGGTGACGATGTCGCCCGGCTTGTTGGCCGCGCCGTCGGGCAGGTTCTCGGAAGCCGGCACGATGCCGATCACGTTCAGCTTCGCGCCGTATTCGCACAGCGCCTTCATGGTGCCGAACACGCTGGCGCCGCCGCACATGTCGAACTTCATCTCGTCCATGGCCGGCGCCGGCTTGAGCGAAATGCCGCCGGCGTCGAAGGTAAGTCCCTTGCCGACCAGCACGTGCGGCTTCTGCGTGGCCTTGCCGCCCTTGTATTCGAAGATGATCAGCCTGGCCGGCTGGCGGCTGCCGCGGGAGACGGACAGCAGGGCGCCCATGCCCAGCTCTTCCATCTTCTTCTCGTCCAGCACCGTGACCTTGAGATTCTCGTAGGTCTTGCCCATGGCCTTGGCCTGCTCGGCGAGGTAGGTCGGCGTGCAGATGTTGCCCGGCAGGTTGCCGAGATCGCGGGTCAGCGTCATGCCCGCGGCCAGCGCCTCACCGGCCTTGATGGCGTTGCGGAGCGCGGCGGAGCTGTCGGTCGCATGCAGGGCGACGCGCGCGGGTGCCCTGGCGTCTTCTTCCTTCTTGCTCTTGCAGGCGTCGAAGCGATAGAAGGCGTTGGCGAAGGCGGTGACGATGTCCTGCGCGGCGCGCGCCTCGTCATCACCGAGAATGCCATTGAGCGCGAGCACGACGTTCTTCGCACCGCAGGCCTGCAGCTTCGCGGCGGCGGCGCGGAAGGGCTTTTCGAGACGGAAGTTGCGCAGCTCCTCGCGCTTGCCCAGGCCCACCAGCAGCACGCGCCTGGCGGCGATCTCCGGCGCGCGCAGCAGCAGCTGGGTTTCGCCGCTCTTGCCGCTGAAGCCGTCCTCGCGCATCGCCTCCAGTACCTTGCCACCGCTGGCCGTGTTCAAGGTCTCGGCAGCTCGGGTGAGTTCGCGGTTCTGGAATACGCCGACAACAAGGCAGTCGGCGGCGAGGGCGGTGAGGTCGCCGGTCTTCACGGAGAATTGCATGCTGGACTCCCGGTTGAATGTTCAAGGCAGACTGCGCGCCGAACGCGGCTTGGTTATCATGGCGCGACTGCCCGGGTGAGTTTGTTGGGCCAAAAACGCGCATATTCTACCTCAAAGCGGGTATTCGACGGGATTTCCCTTGCGACGCCACAGGAACGGAATCGACCGGCAATGACCATAATCAGCCGCTATCTCGCCCGCGAGGCGCTGTCTTCGTGGCTCGGCGTGACGCTGGTGTTGCTGCTGATCATCTGCAGCCATCGCTTCGCGCGCATCCTCGGCGAGGCGGCGGCCGGGAAGCTGCCGGGCGGGGTGGTGTTCGAGCTGCTCATGTATACCAGCGTCGGCTTCCTCACCGTGCTCATTCCGGTCGGCTTCTTCCTGGGCCTGCTGATGACCTTCGGGCGGCTGTACCGCGACAGCGAGATGGCGGCGCTCAATGCCTGTGGGGTCGGCCCGAAGGACCTGTATCGCCCGGTGATGGCGCTGGCCGTGCTGGTCGCAGTGCTGGTGGGCTGGGTGACGCTCACGGCGGCGCCCTGGGCTGCCGACCAGGCGCTGCAGGTACGGCGCACGGCAGAGAAGGAAGCGGAGCTTGGCATGTTCGAATCCGGCCGCTTCAAGAGTGCGCGCGGCGGCCAGGCGGTCTTCTATGCCGAGCGCGTCGACGAACAGGGCCGTCTGCATGGCCTGTTCCTCAGCCAGCGCGGCGAGGACGAGCAGGCGCTGGTGCGGGCGAAGCGCGGCGTGCAGCGCGTGAATCCCGAGACCGGGCAACGGCTGCTGGTGCTGGAAGAGGGCGTGCGTTATGACGGCAAGCCCGGCCGCGCCGATTTCCGCGTCCTGCACTTTGCCGAGCACGGCGTCGAGATCACGCCTTCGGCGCCGGACCTGACCACCACCAAGCGCGAGGTCGTGCCCACGGCCGCGCTCGCCGGCTCCGAGGATCCCCTGGATGTCGCCGAATTGCAGTGGCGGCTGTCGGCGCCGCTGATGGCGCTGGTGCTGGCGGTGATCGCCGTGCCGCTGTCGCGCACCCGTCCGCGCGAGGGCCGCTATGGGCGCGTGGTGCTGGGCGTGCTGTTGTATGTCGCCTATTCCAACCTGCTGGGCGTGGCGCGGCTGGCGCTGGAGCGCGAGCAGATTCCCGCGGTCATCGGCCTGTGGCCGGTGCACATCCTCTTCCTCCTCGGCGGGCTTGCGCTGCTCGCCCACAACAACGGCTGGCGCCATACCTTCGGCCTGCAGGGAGCGCGGGCATGACCGGCATCATCGACCGCTACCTCGCGCGCCACGTCATCGTCGCCACCGCGCTGGTCGCCTTGCTGCTGGTGGCGCTCAGCGCCTTCCTGCAGCTGCTGGGGCAGCTGGATGCGCTCGACGACAGCTACCGCCTGCCGCAGGCGCTGCATTACGTGCTGCTCAGCACGCCGCAGCAGTTCTATGAACTCCTGCCGATGTCGGCATTGCTCGGCGCGCTGATCGGTCTCGGCCAGCTGTCGTCCGGCCATGAACTCATGGTGATGCGCGCTTCCGGGCTTTCGGTGCTGCGCATCGCGCGCGGGGCGATCGCCGGCGGCGTGATCATCGCGCTCGCCGCGGTCGCGGTAGGCGAACTGGTCGCGCCGTCCAGCGAGCAGGCGGCGCGCGAGCTGCGCAACCAGGCACGCTTCCAGCGCGTCAGCTGGCTGGGACCCAGCGGGGTGTGGGCGCGGGACGGCAATCGTTTCGTCAACGTGCGGCAGATGATCAGCCAGGACCGGCTGCGCAATGTCGATGTCTACGAGTTCGGCCCGGATGGGGAGCTCGTCGCGATGATGTACGCGCGCGAGGCGCAGGTGGACGAGAGCGGCTGGAGCCTGCGCGACATCCGCACCACGCGCTTCGACGGCGAGCGCATCCGTCGGCAGAAAACCGAACAGGCCGAATGGAGCACGCTGCTCAGCCCCTCGCTGCTGCGCCTGTTCGTGATCGATCCGGACACGCTGTCGCTGCGCGGGCTGGTCGATTACATGCAGTACCTGGAACGCAACGGCCTGGATACGGCGCGCTACCGCCAGGCGATGTGGACCAAGATCATCATGCCGTTCAGCGTGCTGACGATGATCCTGCTGGCACTGCCGTTCGTGTTCGGGCCGATGCGTGACGTGGGACAGGGGCAGCGCGCCATGGTCGGCGTGCTGGTGGGCGTGACGTTCTACGTGCTGAACATGACGCTCGCGCAGAGCGGGCTGGTGTTCGGGCTCAATCCCCTGCTTTCCGCGCTGCTGCCGACCCTGCTGTTCGCGGTCGGCAGCGTCTGGGCGCTGTCGCGCGTCAGGTGATCATTCCTTCGGCACGCGCACCATGCGCGTGCCGCTCAGGCGGTCGTGCAGGGCAAGGCCGTCGCGGTCGAACAGCATCCACAGCCAGGCGATTCCCGCCAGCGCGATGGCGAAGGTGCCGGTCACGGCGCGCAGCAGCGCCTCGCGCCAGCTCACCTGGCCGCCATCGGCGGCGACCACCTTCAGCCGCCAGGCGCGCGCGCCCAGCGTCTGGCCGGTCTTGCGCCACAGCCCGCCGAGGTACAGGAAGCTGACTCCGAAGATGTACAGGTCGAAGGGGATATTCCATGGCAGCGGCGGATCGATCGCACCGCCCGTGAACGGCATGAGCGCCAATGTTGCCATGATCCAGATCGCGACCAGGATCAGGGCGTCATAGACGGCGGCCATCAGGCGAATGATGAGAAGGCGCAGTCGCTGCATGGTCGGGAATCGGGGAGAGGTGAATTTGGCGCTCCCTACGGGACTCGAACCCGTGTTTCAGCCTTGAGAGGGCCGCGTCCTGGACCGCTAGACGAAGGGAGCGTCGGGATTGTGCCGCCGCGTTCGCGGGCGGCGAGGCGGGTGCTATTATACGTACCTTTGGCCCGCGCCGGAAGATGGCGCTTCAACGCAGACAGCAAGAATTCACGGTGCCAGCACATTCCTTCCAGTCCGACCCCACCATCATCCCGCGTCCCGAGCACAACATCTCGCGATCGCTGATCTCATCGGCAGCGCTCAAGGTGCTTTACCGGCTGCACGAGGAAGGCTTCCAGGCCTATCTCGTCGGCGGCGGCGTGCGCGACCTGCTGCTGGGACGGCAGCCGAAGGATTTCGACGTGGCCACCGATGCCACGCCGGAGGAGGTGCACGCGCTCTTCCGCAACAGCCGGGTCATCGGCCGGCGCTTCCGGCTCGTGCATGTCCGCTTCGGGCAGGAGATCATCGAGGTCTCGACCTTCCGCGCCATGGCCGGTGAAGACGACCATCCCGGCCACTACGTCGACGAGTCCGGCCGCATCCTGCGCGACAACGTCTTCGGCAGCATGCAGGAAGACGCCTTCCGCCGCGATTTCACCGTCAACGCGCTCTACTACAACATCGCCGACTTCTCGGTGGTGGATTACGTCGGCGGCGTCGCCGACCTGCGCGCAGGACTGCTGCGCCTGATCGGTGATCCCGAGAAGCGTTTCCGCGAGGACCCGGTGCGCATGCTGCGCGCGGCGCGCTTTTCCGCCAAGCTCGGCTTCCGCATCGAGGAGCACACCGCGGCGGCGATTCCCAGGCTGGCGCCGCTGATGGCCGACATTCCGCCGGCGCGGCTGTTCGAGGAAGTGCTGAAGCTGTTCCTCGCCGGCCATGCCGTGCAGACCTTCGAGGAACTGCTGCGCCACGACCTGTTCCGCCAGCTGTTTCCGATGACGGAAGAGGCGCTCGCGCAGGAGAGAAACGATTTCCCGCTGAACTTCGTCGCCAGGGCGCTGGAGAACACCGACAAGCGCATCCGCGAGGGCCGGCCGGTGACGCCGTTCTTCCTGTTCGCGGTCCTGCTGTGGGAACCGGTCCGGCAGCGCATGGCGAAGTTCGAGAGCCAGGGCGCCCCACCCGCCGAGGCCTTGCGGCTGGCCGCGGACGAAGTCTGCGCCCGTCAGCTGGACAAGGTGGCGCTGCCGCGGCGCTTTTCCGCGCCAATGCGCGAGATCTGGCAGCTGCAGCCGCGCTTCGAGCACCGCACCGCCAAGCGCGCCTACCGCCTCATGGCGCATCCGCGCTTCCGTGCCGCCTATGACTTCCTGGTGCTGCGCGCCGGCAGCGGCGAGGCCGATCCCGAGCTTGCGGACTTCTGGACGAAGATGCAGGAAGGCGACGCCACCACCCAGCAGGCGCTGTTGTCCACCGCTCCCGCCGAGAAGAAGCGGCGGCGCGGCGGCCGCCGGCGGCGCAAGGGAGGCAACGCCTCGACATGAACGACGCGGCGCTTGTTTATGTGGGCCTGGGCAGCAACCTCGACGATCCCCGCCGCCAGCTGCTCGACGCCATGGATGAGCTGGATCGTCTGCCCGGCACGCGGCTGCGGCGCCGTTCCTCGCTGTACCGTTCCGCGCCCATGGGGCCGCAGGACCAGCCGGATTTCATCAACGCCGTGGCGGAAATCGAAACCGGATTGCAGCCCGAGCCCCTGCTGGACGCCCTGCAGGGCATCGAGGCCGCGCACGGCCGCGTCCGCGAGCGCCGCTGGGGGCCGCGAACGCTGGATCTCGACATACTTATATATAAGAACGAGCAGATACGGACCGAACGGCTGGTGGTGCCGCACCCGGGCCTGCCGCGGCGGGCCTTCGTTCTGTATCCTCTGGCCGAGCTTGCGCCCGGGCTGACGGTGCCGGGCCAGGGGCGGGTCAGCGACCTGCTGGCGAAGCTCGATGACACCGCCGAACGGCTGGAAGAAGACGCAGGGGCGAGAGCGAGATGACGGACAGGCGTTCGCGCTACGTGGTTGTCGAAGGGCCGATCGGCGTGGGCAAGACCTCGCTCGCGCGGCGGCTGGCGGAGCACTATGGCTCCGACCTCGTGCTGGAGCAGGCCGAGGAGAATCCCTTTCTCGAGCGTTTCTACCGCGATCCGCGGCGCTTCGCGCTGCCGACGCAGCTCTTTTTCCTGTTCCAGCGCGTGCGCCAGCTGCAGGACATGCGCCAGGACGACCTGTTCGCGCCGGTGCGTGTCGCCGATTTCCTGATCGAGAAGGACGCGCTGTTCGCGGAGCTGACGCTGGACGCCGACGAGCTCGCGCTGTACCGCCAGACCTATGAACACCTGGCCCGGGATCTCGCCGGCAACGTGCCGCAGCCGGATCTCGTGATCTACCTGCAGGCGCCGGTGGACGTGCTCGCCGCGCGTGTGCGCAAGCGCGGCATTCCCCACGAGCAGCTGATCGAACCCGCCTACCTGGAGCGGCTGGCGGATTCCTACGCGCGCTTCTTCCATCATTACCACGCCTCGCCGCTGCTCATCGTCAACGCCAAGGACATCAATCCGATCGAGCGCGAGGCGGATTTCCGGCAGTTGCTGCGGGCGGTGGAGAACACCCGCAGCGGCCGCCATTACTTCAATCCGGTGCCCGATTTCGCCTGACACCGGCAGGAGAAACCTCATGTACACCACGCCGCAGAAACGCAGCGACGACAAGCCCGTCACCCTGGCAACGCTGGCGAAGATGAAGGCCGCGGGCGAGAAGATCGCCTCGGTCACCGCCTACGACGCCACCTTCGGCGCGCTTGCCGACAACGCCGGCATGGATTTCGTGCTGGTGGGCGACAGCCTGGGGAACGTGGTCCAGGGCCGCTCCAGCACCGTGCCGGTGACCATGGACGACATGGTCTATCACGCCCAGGCGACCGCCCGCGGCATCCGCCGCGCGCTGTTCATGGTGGACATGCCGTTCGCTACCTATGCCACGCCGGAGATGGCGCTGGCGAATGCCGCGCGCCTGATGCAGGAAGGCGGGGCGCAGGTGGTCAAGCTGGAAGGCAATCTCAACCAGCGCGCCGTGGTGGAGTATCTTGCCGGCAATGGCGTGCCGGTGTGCGCGCATCTCGGCCTGCGGCCGCAGTCGGTCAACAAGCTCGGCGGCTATCGCGTGCAGGGCCGGGACGAGGCCGCCGCCCGGCAGATGCTCGAGGACGCCGTCGCGCTCACCGAGGCGGGCGCCGACATCATCCTGCTGGAACTGGTGCCGAGCGCGCTGGCCGAGGAAATCACCCGCGCCGTGCCGGTGCCGGTGATCGGCATCGGCGCGGGCCCGGCGACCGACGGCCAGATCCTGGTCTGCTACGACATGCTGGACCTCACCCCCGGCCGCAAGCCGAAGTTCGTCAAGAACTACATGCAGGGCGCTGCCTCGCCGCTGGAGGCGATGAAGAACTACGTCGCCGAAGTGCGCGACGGCCGCTATCCCGCCCCGGAACACTGCTTCGACTGAGAATCCCATGCTCACCATTCGCACCATCGACGAACTGCGCCGGGCCGTCGCCGGCTGGCGTGCGGCCGGCGAGGCCGTCGCCTTCGTGCCTACCATGGGCAACCTGCATTCCGGTCATCTCGCGCTGGTGGCGCGCGCCCGCGAGGAAGCGCCGCGCGTGGTGGTCAGCGTGTTCGTCAACCCGACGCAGTTCGGGCCGAACGAGGATTTCGCCCGTTATCCGCGTACCGAGGCGGAGGATGCCGAGAAGCTGGAAGCCGCTGGCGCCGATGTCCTGTTCCTGCCGTCGGTGGAAGAGATGTATCCGGGCGGAGCGGAAGCGACGACCTTCGTGGAAGTGCCGGGCATCTCCGACATTCTCTGCGGCGAGTTCCGCCCGGGACATTTCCGCGGCGTGGCCACGGTGGTGGCGCGGCTGTTCAACATCGTGCAGCCGGATGTGGCGGTGTTCGGCGAGAAGGATTACCAGCAGCTGCTGGTGATCCGGCGCATGGTGCGTGATCTTGCCTTTCCGGTGCGTGTCATTGGCGCGCCCACGGTGCGCGAGGATGACGGGCTCGCGAAAAGCTCGCGTAACCAGTACCTCGCGCCCGAGGAGCGTGAACTTGCGACCCGCATCCACGCCACGCTGCAGGCCGCGGCCGAAGGCCTGCGCGCCGGCCGTGACATCGCCGCGCTGGAGCGCGAGGGCGCGGAGTCGCTGGAGCGCGCCGGCTTCCGGCCGGATTACTTCGCGATCCGCCGCGCCGAGGACCTGGACGAACCTGCTCCCGGCGACCGGGAACTTGTGGTGCTGGTCGCGGCACGGCTAGGCGGCACGCGTCTCATCGACAACCTGCGCGTCACGCTCTGAGCGAAAACCCGTATGGAACTGCGGCAAAACCGCAGCGATCCTGCCGTAACGCAGCCGAGGTGATGCGGTCGTTGCGGTGCGGGTTGAGCGCAGTGAAATGCCTCCCGTAAAATACCGGGTCTTCCCGCCCGGTCATCGGAATCCTCCGGACGGCCCCAGCAACGAACCAAGGTATGGCAATGCACGTTACCCTGCTGAAATGCAAACTCCATCGTGCCTGCGTGACGCACGCCGAACTCGATTACGAGGGTTCCTGCGCGATCGACATGGATCTGCTCGATGCGGCCGGCATCCACGAGTATGAACAGATCCAGATCTACAACGTGACCAATGGCGAGCGGTTCACGACCTATGCCATCAATGCCGAACGCGGTTCGAAGATCATTTCCGTGAACGGCGCGGCCGCCCACAAGGCGCGCCCGGGCGACCGCATCATCATCTGCGCCTACGGTTCGATGCCGGAAACCGAAGTCGTCGCCCACAAGCCGCGACTGATCTATCTCGACGAGCACAACAACATCACCGGCTCGCGCAACGCGATTCCGGTGCAAGCCGCCTGACATGATTGACAGCCGCCCGGTTCACGCCGGGCGGCTTGCTTTCGCAAAAAGGGGATTGCGATGGCTCTTACCGCTAGCGGGGAATGGCGGAAGCTGCTTGAACTGAAGAATCACCGGGAAACCTTCCATCTTGCCGACCTGCCTGCGCGCGAGCTTTGCGCCGAGGCGGCTGGCATCCTGCTCGACCTTTCCCGCCAGCGTCTCGATGACGAAGTCCTCGCGGCACTGATCCGCCTGCTGGAAGCCCGCGGTTTCCACGAGGCGCGCGCCGCCTTGTGGCGGGGCGATGCCGTGAACCATACCGAGGGCCGCGCCGCGCTCCACATGCTCCTGCGCGCCGATCAGGGCGATGCGGTCGGCACCATGGACGCGCGCGAGTTCGCCTTCCGCGAGCGCGAGCGCATGCGCGCCGTCGCGGAAGAAATTCGCTCCGCGCGTCGCTTCGAGCACGTCGTGCACGTCGGCATCGGCGGCTCGCATCTCGGTCCCGCGCTGGCGGTCGACGTGCTCGAGCACGCCATGCCCGATACTTCCGGGCCGGAAGTCCACTTCGCCAGCAACACGGATCCCGCCGCGCTGATGCGGCTCATGCGCCGCCTGCCGCGCGAGCGCACGCTGCTGGTGCTGGTCTCGAAGTCCTTCACCACGCGCGAGACCAGCCTGATCGGCGATGCCCTGCTTGATTGGCTGAGTGCCGGCCGCGAGCGCGCCGCGGTGCTGCGTGAACAGGTCATTGCGGTATCCGCCAACATCGAGGCAATGAACGCGGCGGGGATTCCCGGCGGACGGCAGTTGCTCATGTCCGACTGGGCGGGCGGGCGGTTTTCGTTGTGGTCGCCGGTCGGCATCAGCGTCGCACTGCGCTTCGGCTGGGAGGCTTTCGCACAACTGCTGCAAGGCGCGCGTGCCATGGACCGGCATTTCCTGGAAGCGCCGCTTGACGCAAACCTGCCGGTGCTGCTCGCGCTCGCCGGCATCTGGAACATCAATTTCCTCGATGCCCGCAGCCATGCGGTATTGCCTTACGCGGAAGCGCTCGCGCAGTTGCCGGCTTATCTTCAGCAGCTGGAGATGGAGTCGAACGGCAAGTCCGTGGATCGCGACGGCAGGGCGGTGGATTACCGCACCGCGCCGGTGATCTGGGGTGGCGTGGGCATGAACGGCCAGCACGCCTTCTTCCAGCAGCTGCACCAGGGCACCGATCTCACCTCCATGGATTTCATCGTTGCCGCGGACCGCGGCAGCGACTTGCCGCAGCTCGGCGATTGCCTCGCCGCCAACGTGCTCGCGCAGGCGGAAGCGTTGATGCGGGGCCGTGACGAGACGCGCGCCCGCAGCGAGGACGGCGACGATCCGCTGCGCGCCTGGCGGCTGTTTCCCGGCAACCGGCCGAGCAGCATGATCGTGCCGGCGCGGCTGGATGCCTTCCATCTCGGCGCGCTGCTGGCAATGTACGAGCACAAGGTGTTCACGCAGAGCGTGGTCTGGAACGTCAATCCCTTCGACCAGTTCGGCGTGGAACTCGGCAAGAGCATCGCGAAGCGCATCGAGCCGCTGCTGCAGGGCGCGGCAACGGATGGCGTGGATGCCATAACGCAACGGCTGATTGCGAGGCTGAAGCGCTGAATCAGCGGCCGTGCTTCTCAAGAGCCCAGGCGACGTGCTCGCGCACGATCGTGGAAGGATGATCGCGGCGTGATTCCAGCGCGGCGATGACGGCAGCGGAGGTCTTCGCGTTGCCGAGCGCGACGGCGATGTTGCGCAGCCAGCGTTCATGACCGATGCGCCGGATGGCGCTGCCTTCCGTCTTCCTGAGAAATTCCTCCTCGCTCCACGCGAACAGGTCGACCAGCTCGGCGTCGTCGAGGCTCTCGCGCGGCGAGAAGTCGTCCTCGGCGCTGAACTGCGCGAACTTGTTCCAGGGGCAGAACAGCTGGCAGTCGTCGCAGCCGTAGATGCGGTTGCCGATGGCCTCGCGGAACTCGAGCGGGATCGGGCCGGCATTCTCGATGGTGAGATAGGAAATGCAGCGTCGCGCATCGAGCCGGTAGGGCGCGATGATGGCCTGCGTGGGACAGACCTCCATGCAGCGGCTGCACGAGCCGCAATGGGAGATTTCCGGTTCGTCGGCGGGCAGGTCGAGATCGGTGTACAGCTCGCCGAGGAAGAACCACGAGCCCGCATCGCGATTGATGAGATTGGTGTGCTTGCCGATCCAGCCGAGCCCGGCGTTCTCCGCCAGCGGCTTTTCCATCACCGGCGCGCTGTCGACGAAGGCGCGGTAGCCGAAGGCGCCCACTGCCCGGGCGATGCGATCCGCGAGCTTCTGCAGGCGGTTGCGCATCAGCTTGTGATAGTCGCGGCCGAGCGCGTAGCGCGACACGTAGGCCCTGGAATCGTGATCGAGCAGGGCGCGGGCGCGTTCCTGGTCGTCGCGGAAATAATCCATCCGCACCGAGATCACCGTGACCGTACCGGGCTGCAGTTCCGCGGGCCGGGTGCGCCTGGTGCCGTGACGCTGCATCCATTCCATCTCGCCATGCATGCCCGCGGCCAGCCACGCGTCGAGACGCGCTTCCGCTACATCCAGCGGACGGCGGCTGAAGCCTGCCTGCTGGAAGCCGAGCTCGCGCGCCCAGCCGCGAATCTCCTCGGCAAGCAGGCTGGCGTCGAATGCTGGTTGTGCCTCAGCGCGTTGCGGCATGGCTTCCACTTATAATGCGGCGATGTTTCCCGAAACCGCATTGTATCGTGGCGCGGATGTGCGCGAGCTGGACCGTCGCGCCATGGCCGCCGAGGGCGTGGACGCCTGGGCGCTGATGCAGCGCGCGGCATCGGCCCTGTACGACAACCTGCGGCGCTTTCATCCGAGCGCGCGGCGCGTGCTGGTGCTCTGCGGCGGCGGCAACAACGGCGGCGACGGCTATGCGCTGGCGAGCATCGCGCGTGAGGCGGGGCTGGAGGTGACCGTCTGCGCGCTGCGCGACAGGGACCGGTTGAGCGGGGCTGCCAGGCAGGCGGCGGAAACCTGGGGCGGGCCGGCAAGCCGCTTTTCCGACGACCTGCTCACCAATGCGGATGTCGTGATCGACGCCTTGCTCGGCACCGGTCTCGACCGGCCGATGACGGACGAATACGCGCAGGTCATCACGGCGCTGAACGGCAGCGGCCTGCCGGTCATCGCCGCCGACATTCCTTCCGGTCTGGATGCCGATACCGGCGCGGTCATGGGCGTGGCGGTGCGCGCCTCGCTCACGGTCACCTTCATCGGCCTGAAGGCCGGCTTGTTCACCGGTCGCGGCCCGGCGCTGGCGGGAAAGGTGATCTTCGCGCCGCTCGCCGTGCCTGCCGGCATCCACGAGGGGATCGCGCCCGTCGGGCGTCTTCTGCAGCCGTCCGATCTCGCTGCCTGGCTGCCGCCGCGCGAACGCGATGCACACAAGGGCGACTTCGGCCATGCCTGGCTGCTCGGCGGCGGCGAAGGCATGCCGGGCGCATTGAGACTGGCTGGCAAGGCGGCACTGCGCGCGGGCGCGGGGCGGGTGTCGGCGCTGTGCTGGCCGGGCAACGTGACCGCCGTGGCGGCATGCCGGCCGGAGATGATGTGCCGCGGGCTTGTGGACGCGGAGGCCTTGCCTGAATACCTCGCGCATGCCGATGTGCTCGCGGTCGGGCCCGGGCTGGGGCAGGACGAATGGGCGGGGCGTACCTGGCAGCGGCTGGGCGAGAGCCGGCACGAGCTGCCACTGGTGATCGATGCCGACGGTCTCAACTGGCTGGCAAAGGCGCCTTTCAGGCTTAGTCCCGCGGACGTGCTCACCCCGCATCCCGGCGAGGCGGCGCGGTTGCTCGGCGTTACCGTCGCGGAAGTCGAGCGTGATCGCCTTGAGTCCGCGCGTGCACTTGCCGGGCGCTTCAATGCGGTGGCCGTGCTCAAGGGTGCGGGCAGCATCATTGCCGCGCCGGACGGGCGGCTCGCGGTCTGCGACCGCGGCAACCCGGGCATGGCAGGCGGCGGCATGGGCGATGCGCTGACCGGCGTCATCGCCGCCTTTCGCGCCCAGGGGCTGGCAGCTTTCGAGGCTGCGTGCGCGGGTGTGCTGGCGCATGCGCTTGCCGGCGACCGCGCCGCGCGCCAGGGCGAGCGCGGCCTGCTGGCCGGCGATCTCATCAACGAGCTGCGCGCGGTGGTCAACCCGGGGAAGGGAACATGAGCGGAACGGAACGCGTCTACCACACCGCCGATGAGGAAGCGCTGCTCGCCCTGGGCCGCCATCTCGGCGAGCACGCCGAAGCCGCGCGGCTGGTGGTGCATCTTTACGGCGACCTCGGCGCAGGCAAGACCACGCTGGTGCGCGGCTTCCTCGCCGGCGCGGGTTACCGCGGCCGGGTCAAGAGCCCCACCTACACCTTGCTCGAACCTTACCCGTTGCCGTTCGGTGAGGCGGTGCACCTCGACCTCTATCGCCTGGCTGATCCCGAGGAACTGGAGTTCCTCGGCCTGCGCGATCTCGACGACCGTTCCCGCTGGCTGCTGATCGAGTGGCCGGAGAAGGGCGAGGGCCACGTGCCGGCGGCGGACCTGGTCTGCAGGATTTCCTTTGCTGACCCCGGTCGCGAGGTCAGGTTGCAGGCGCGGAATACGCCCGCGGCCCGATGGCTGAGTGATATTCCCCCATTCGACACTTCCCGCTGAGCGCCTCGCTTCGCCTTTTCCTGAGGCGGACTCGAAGAGACGCGTCTTTCCTACTGAAAACATTGAAAATTTTTCTTGAATTCCCTGTTTCTTGAAGTACCATTTGAGAACATGCGGGAAATTACTCAAAGCACAATGCGTAACGCCCTGTTTTTGCTGACATTTCTTGTTGCGCTGCCGTTCCCGGCCGTAGCCGACGTGGCCGTGCAGGGCGTTCGTCTTTGGGAAGGACCGGATGGCACCCGCATCGTGTTCGACCTTTCCGCCCCCGTTACCCACAAGGTTTTCACGCTCGAGAACCCTGATCGCGTGGTCGTCGACCTCGCCGACGCCTCGCTGGCGGCGAACGTCAGCATGCCCGCCGCCGGCGGCAAGGTGGCGCAGATCCGCAGCGCGCCGCGCGATGGCAATGACCTGCGCGTGGTGTTCGACCTCACCGCGAAGCTGAAGCCGAAGAGCTTCCTGGTGAAGCCGGAAGGCCAGTACGGCCACCGGCTGGTGCTGGACCTGGAGGGCGAGGCCAAGGAGGCCGCGGCGCCACTGCGTTCGGCGCCGACGCCGGACAGCCCGCGCGAGCTGCTGGTAGCCATCGATGCCGGCCATGGCGGCGAGGACCCCGGCGCGCTGGGCCGCAGTGGCACCCGCGAGAAGGACGTGGTGCTGAAGATCGCCCGCGAGCTCGCCCGGCAGATCGATGCCGAGCCTGGCATGCGTGCTGTCCTGATCCGCGACGGTGATTATTTCCTCAAGCTTGCCGACCGGCGCGAGAAGGCCCGCAAGGCGCGGGCCGACATGTTCATTTCCGTCCATGCCGACGGTTTCCATGATCCGCGCCCGCAGGGCGCCTCGGTGTATGCGCTGTCGACGCGCGGCGCGACCAGCGAGGCGGCGCGCATCCTCGCCGAGCGCGAAAACGCCTCCGACCTGGTCGGCGGCGTGTCGCTCGCGGACAAGGACGACCTGCTCGCCTCCGTGCTGGTGGACCTCAGCCAGACCGCGACGCTGTCGGCCAGCCTGAACGTCGGCGCGCACGTGCTGGACGCGATCTCCACCGTCACCAAGGTGCACCAGCGCCGCGTGCAGCAGGCCGGCTTCATGGTGCTGAAATCCCCGGACGTGCCGTCCATCCTGGTCGAGACCGGTTTCATCTCCAATCCTCAGGAAGAGCGCAAGCTCAAGGACCCGGCCTATCACCGGGAACTCGCGTCTTCCGTGGTCGCCGGGCTGCGTGCCTATTTCTATGACAACCCCCCGCCGGGGACGCTGATCGCCGCCTGGCAGGGGCGGGGCGGCGCCGCGCCGCGCGAGCACGCCGTGCGCCGTGGCGAGACGCTGTCCGGCATTGCGCGCCAGTACAAGGTCAGCCTGCAGACCCTGCGGCAGGTGAACGGCAAGTCGGACGACTCGCTGCGCGTCGGCGAAACCCTGTTCATTCCCGTCGGTTCCTGAGATATCCATTTGGCCGCCGCCGCCTGAACGGGTAGGCTTGCACGCCTGCTTGCAACGGGCCATGCCATGCCGATCCGCCAGCTTCCTCCGCAACTCGTCAACCAGATTGCCGCCGGCGAAGTCGTCGAGCGGCCGGCTTCCGTGGTCAAGGAACTGCTGGAGAACGCCCTGGACGCCGGCGCGACGCGGCTGGTCATCGACGTGGAAGAGGGCGGCGCGCGGCTGATCCGCATCACCGACAATGGCGGCGGCATCCCCGCGGATGAACTGCCGCTGGCGGTGTCGCGGCACGCCACCAGCAAGATCGCCTCGCTGGATGACCTGGAACGGGTCGGCTCGCTGGGCTTTCGCGGCGAGGCCCTGCCCAGCATCGGTTCAGTGGCGCGTCTCGCCATCACCTCGCGGCCAGCCGGTGCGGATGCCGCTCGCATCCAGGGCGATGGCCAGGGCCGTTACGAGGGGCCGATGCCGGCAGCGCATCCGCCGGGCACCACGGTGGAAGTGCGCGATCTCTTCTTCAATACACCGGCGCGGCGCAAGTTCCTGCGCACGCCGAAGACCGAGTTCTCCCACCTGCAGCAGGTGGTCGAGCGCATCGCGCTCAGCCGGCCGTATCTCGACATCCGCCTGTCGCATGACGGCCGTAGCGTGCTGGCGCTGCCGGCGGCACAGGATGAGGCCGGCGAGGACCGGCGCGTCGCCGGCATCTGCGGCGCGGCCTTCATCGACAACGCCGTGCGCATCAGCCATGAGGCTTCGGGCATGCGGTTGTACGGCTGGGTGGCCCTGCCGACGTTTTCACGCAGCCAGCCGGACCTGCAGTTCTTCTACGTCAACGGCCGCATGGTCCGGGACAAGGTGATCGCGCATGCCGTGCGCCAGGCCTTCCAGGACGTGATGTTCCATGGCCGGCATCCGGCCTTCGTGCTGTTCCTGGAAATGGACCCCGCGGGCGTGGACGTGAACGCGCACCCCACCAAGCACGAGGTCCGTTTCCGCAACAGCCGCCACGTGCATGACTTCCTGTTCCGCACCCTGCATCACGTGCTGGCGCGCACCCGTCCGGGTGCGTTGACCACGGAAGAGGAGCCGGCAACGGAAGCCGTGACGGCGGAGGAAAGCGCGCCGCGCGCCTCCGTGGTCAATCGCATGGGCCCGGCCTCGGGCGCGTTGCAGGCTTGGAAGACCACCGGTGACCTGCTGGCGGCGCAGGCCGAGCTGTACGGCCGCCAGGCCGCAACGGAAGTGCAGGAAGCGCCGGCGTCCTATGCGCCGCCGCTGGGCTACGCGCTCGCCCAGTTGCACGGCATCTATATCCTGGCCGCGACGGAGGACGGCATGGTGGTGGTGGACATGCACGCCGCGCATGAACGCATCACCTACGAACGCTTCAAGCAGGAACTCGCCGCGGGCAGGGTGCCGGTGCAGCCGCTGCTGGTGCCGGAGCGCATCAGCGTGAGCCGCCGCGAGGCGGACCTCGTGGAAACGCACGGCGAGGTGCTGCGCGCCGCCGGTTTCGAGCTGGAACGCGGCGGCGTCGAGAGTGTCGTCCTGCGGGCGGTGCCGGTCACCCTGCAGGATCACGACATCGTTCGGCTGGCGCGCGACGTCATCGCCGATCTCGCCGAGCACGGCGAGACCGATCGCCTGGAGCGCGCCGTGGACGTCGCGCTGGGCAACAGCGCCTGCCGCGCCTCGCTGCGCGCCCACCGGCGCATGACCATTCCCGAGATGAACGCCCTGTTGCGTGACATGGAGCGGACGCCGCGCTCCGACCAGTGCAACCATGGCCGGCCGACCTGGTTCCGGCTGAGCATGGAGCAGCTCGACCGCATGTTCCTGCGGGGCCGCTGAAGCGCCGATGTCCCGCCAGCCTGCCGCGATCTTTCTCATGGGCCCGACTGCCTCGGGCAAGACCGGCGTTGCGCTGGAACTGGCACAGCGCTTCCCCGTGGCGCTGGTCAACGTCGATTCCGCGCAGATCTACCGCGGCATGGACATCGGCACCGCCAAACCGGATGAAGCCACCCGGCGGCGCTTCCCGCACCGGCTCATGGACATCCTCGACCCAGCCGAACGCTATTCGGCGGCGCAGTTCCGCGAGGACGCGCTGCGCGAGATGGCGGAGATCACCGCGATGGGCAGGGTGCCGCTGCTGGTCGGCGGCACAGGACTTTATTTCCGCACCCTGGAACATGGCCTCTCCGAGCTGCCCAAGGCGGATGCGGAAGTGCGCGCCGCCATCGATGCCGAGGCCGCGGAATGCGGCTGGCCGGCCATGCACGCGAAGCTCGCCGCCGTGGACCCGGAATCCGCGGCGCGCATCAGCCCTAACGATCCGCAGCGCATCCAGCGCGCCCTGGAAGTCTTCCGTCTCACCGGCATGCCGCTGAGCGAGCACTGGCGCGCGAGCGAACGCGAGCCGTTTCCCTGGCGCCTGCTGAAGCTGGCGCTGGCGCCGCCGCGGCCCGAGCTTTACCGGCGCATCGAGGCGCGCTTCCGGCAGATGATGGCCGAGGGCTTCCTGGAGGAAGTGGCTCGCCTGCGGGATCGGGGTGACCTCGACCTTTCCCTGCCCAGCATGCGTTCCGTGGGCTACCGGCAGCTTTGGGAGCATCTTTCCGGGGAATGCGACCTCGAGGAGGCGGTGCGGCGGGCAGTCGTCGCCTCGCGGCGCTACGCCAAGCGGCAGATGACCTGGTTCCGCGGCGAGCCCAGGGTTGAGTGGTTTGACCCGACGGAAGCGGAGACGGCTGAACGGATTGCGGCGCGGGTTGCGGCCTTTCTTGGGTGAAAGAGCCCGCGCGGGCTGTGTTAGAATCAATGTACCTGCGAGCGGCGCGGCGCCGGGAAAGCCGCCGGGCCGCTCTCTATAACAACAAGGAGACGCGCCATGTCCAAAGGGCAATCCCTGCAGGAACCGTTTCTGAATGCTCTTCGTCGTGAAAAGGTCCCGGTGTCCATCTACCTGGTCAATGGCATCAAGCTTCAGGGCCAGATCGAATCCTTCGACCAGTTCGTGGTGCTGCTCAAGAACAGTGTCAGCCAGATGGTTTACAAGCATGCCATTTCGACCGTCGTCCCGGCCCGCCCGGTGCGCATGTCCATCGACGACGGCGGCAAGCTGGAGGCCGAGGTCGGCTGATGCTCGCATGACGAGGTGGCGCGTTGTTTGACCGACCGCGAAGCGGGGAACGCGCCGTCCTCGTTCACATCGATTTTTCCTCCGAACAGGACAACGACGCCCTCGACGAGCTGCGCGAGCTGGCGCTGTCGGCCGGCGCGCAGCCGCTCGCCGAGGTGGTCGCCAATCGCCATTCGCCGGATCCGAAGTATTTCGTCGGCAGCGGCAAGGCAGAGGAAATACGCGACGTCGTGGCCGCCAACGCGGCCGAGATCGTCATCTTCAATCACACGCTATCGCCCAGCCAGGAACGCAACCTGGAACGGTTGTTCCAGTGCCGGGTGCTGGATCGCACCGGGCTGATCCTGGACATCTTCGCGCAGCGCGCCCAGACCCACGAGGGCAAGCTGCAGGTCGAGCTGGCGCAGCTGAAGCACCTGTCCACGCGCCTGGTGCGCGGCTGGACTCACCTGGAGCGGCAGAAGGGCGGCATCGGCCTGCGCGGCCCAGGCGAGACGCAGCTGGAAACCGACCGCCGCCTGATCGGCAAGCGCATCCGTGCGCTCACCGAGCGGCTGGAGAAGGTGCGCAGCCAGCGCGAGCAGGGCAGGCGGGCGCGCCAGCGCAACCATGTGCCGACGGTCGCGCTGGTGGGCTACACCAACGCCGGCAAGTCGACGCTGTTCAACGCGCTCACGGGCGCGGCGGTCTACCAGGCGAACCAGCTGTTCGCCACGCTGGACCCGACCGTGCGGCGGCTGGAACTGCCGGAAGGCGGGCATGCGGTGCTTGCCGATACCGTCGGCTTCATCCGCCACCTGCCGCATGACCTGGTCGCGGCGTTCCGCTCCACGCTGCAGGAGACCCGCGACGCCGACCTGCTGTTGCACGTGGTCGATGCTGGCGCCGAGGAGCGCGACGAGTACATGCACACCGTGCGCGACGTGCTCGAGCAGATCGGCGCGCACGAGGTGCCGCAGCTGCTGGTGTTCAACAAGATTGACCTCACCGGCGACCTGCCGCGCATGGATCGGGGTGCCGAGGGCGAACCGGAGCGCGTCTGGGTCTCCGCCATCACCGGCGAGGGCTTCGACGAACTGCGCCAGGCGATCGGCGAGCGGCTGCACGACGAGACCGTCGACGGCTGGCTGCAGCTGCAGCCTTCGCAGGGCCGGGTGCGCGCCCGCCTGTTCGACCTCGGCGCGGTGCGCGAGGAGCGCGAGGACGAGCAAGGCGGCTGGCAGGTGCACGTGCGCCTGCCGCTGCGCGAGTATCGCCAGCTTTGCGCGCGCGAATCGCTGGACGCGACGCTGCAGGAACGCCTGCACTGACGCGGTTGCGGCGGCAGGGGGCGGTTCCTACAATCTGCCGTCCGCCGCCATCGAATCCAAGAATATTCACGGAGAGCATCATGGCCTGGAATGAGCCTGGAAAGGGCAACAAGGATCCCTGGGGCAGTCGCGGCAGCGGCGGCAAGGGCAACGCGCCGGACCTCGATGAGCTGGTACGCAACCTGCAGCGTAAGCTGTCGGGGCTGTTCGGCGGCGGTGGCGGCAACGCGAAGGTGCCGTCCGGCAACGGTTCCATCATCGGCCTGCTGCTGACCGTACTGGCGCTGGGCTGGCTGGCTTCCGGCCTGTACCAGGTCGATGCCGCCGAGACCGGTGTGGTACTGCGTTTCGGCAAGCTGCAGACCACCACGCCGCCGGGCCTGCACTGGCACCTGCCGTGGCCGATCGAGACCGTCCACAAGGTCAACATCGGCGAGATCGCGCGCTTCCCGTACCGTACGCAGATGCTCACCAAGGACGAGAACATCGTCGCCGTCGATCTCACCGTGCAGTACCGCCGCAGCGATCCGGCCGCGTATCTCTTCAATGTGCGCAACGCCGACGAGACGCTGTCGGATGTCACCGAGAGCGCCATCCGCGAGATCGTCGGCCGCAACAACCTCGATTTCATCCTCGGCGCAGGCCGCGCCGAGATCGCGCAACAGACGCGCGAGCTCGTGCAGCAGTCGCTGAACAACTATGGCGCCGGCCTGGAAGTGACTTCCGTGAACCTGCAGGACGCCAACTTCCCTCCGCCGGTGCAGCCGGCGGTGCGTGACGCCATCAAGGCGCGCGAGGACAAGGAAAGGCTGGAACTGGAAGCGCAGAAGTACGCCAACGACATCGTGCCGCGCGCCCGCGGTGCGGCCGCCCGCCGCATCGAGGACGCGGAAGCTTACCGCGCCGAAGTGATCGCCGAGGCCGAGGGCCAGAGCGCGCGCTTCACCCAGCTGCTCGCCGAGTACGCGCGCGCGCCGGGCGTCACCCGCCAGCGCCTCTATCTCGAAACCATGGAAAAGGTGCTGGGCTCCACATCCAAGGTGCTGGTCACCACCGAGGGCGGCGGCAACATCATGTACCTGCCGCTCGACCAGCTGCTGCAGAAGCAGCGCGAGGCGGCCGCCGGCAGCGCCAGCCTGCCGTTGATCCAGCAGTCGCCGGCGGACAATGCTGCCGGCAGCCGTGAAGCCAGCCGCGCAAGGGGAGGCCGCTGATGAGAATCCTGAACAGCATCCTGCTCGTCCTCGTCGCGCTGATCGTGCTGGTCGGCGCGACCTCCGTGTTCGTCGTCAGCGAGCGCGATCTCGCCATCCGCTTCCGCTTCGGCGAGATCGTCCAGGCCGACTACGAACCCGGCCTGCACTTCAAGGTTCCGTTCATCAACACGGTGCGCAAGTTCGACCGCCGCATCCTCACGCTGGACAACCGGCCCGAGGAATTCCTGACGGCGGAGAAGAAGAACGTCATCGTCGACTTCTTCGTGAAGTGGCGCATCAGCGACGTGACCAGCTTCTACCGCGCCACCGGCGGCGGCCAGGAAGTGGTTGCCGAACAGCGCCTGCTGGAAATCATGAAGGACGGGCTGCGCGCCGAGTTCGCGCGCCGCACCGTGCAGGAAGTGGTTTCCGCAGAGCGCGCGGAGATCATGCGCATCATGGCGAACGCCTCGCGCGAGGCGGCCCGCGAGTTCGGCATTACCGTCGTCGACGTGCGCGTCAAGCGCATTGACCTGCCGGACGAGGTCAGCAACTCGGTGTACGAGCGCATGACGCAGGAGCGCGCGCGCGTTGCCGCGCAGCTGCGCGCCGAGGGTGCCGAGGCGGCCGAACGCATTCGCGCCGAGGCGGACCGCGAGCGTACCGTGATTCTCGCCAACGCCTACCGCGACGCCGAAATCATCCGCGGCCAGGGCGATGCGCGCGCGGCGGAAATCTACGCCGAGGCATACAACCGCGACCCGCAGTTCTATGCCTTCCATCGCAGCCTCGAGGCCTACCGGCGTGCGATGGGCGAGCAGGACGTGTTCGTGATCGATCCTGACAGCGAGTTCTTCCGCTTCTTCGGCAACCAGCTCGGCCGCCAGTGATCCACTGGTCCGACCTGGGCGCGGCGCTGGCGCTCGTGCTCGTGCTTGAAGGGTTACTGCCGCTGCTCGCGCCGCGGCAGTTTCGTGTTGCCCTGCTGGAGGCGGGCAAGCTTGATGACCGCGCGCTGCGCGTCATCGGCCTTGCCAGCCTGCTTGCGGGCGTGCTGCTGCTTTCCTGGGTGCGTTGATACCCGCAACTTCCTCGAGGATTCCAAGAGAATTTCCATGGCCAAGAATGTCATCGTGATCGGCACCCAGTGGGGTGATGAAGGCAAGGGCAAGGTCGTCGACCTGCTCACCGAGCGCGCCCGTGGCGTGGTGCGTTTCCAGGGCGGCCACAACGCCGGCCACACCCTGGTCATCGGTGGCGACAAGACCGTGCTTAAGCTGATTCCCTCCGGCATCCTCCGTGACGGCGTCGAATGTTTCATCGGCAACGGCGTCGTCCTGCACCCGGTGGCGCTTACCGAAGAACTCGACATGCTGGAAGCGAAGGGCGTCCCGGCGCGCGAGCGGCTGCGCATCAGCCCTGCCTGCGCGCTGATCCTTCCCAGCCATGTCGCGCTCGACAAGGCGCGCGAACAGGCGCGCGGCAGCAATCCCATCGGCACCACCGGCCGCGGCATCGGCCCGGCCTACGAGGACAAGGTCGCGCGCCGTGCGGTGCGCTTCGGCGACCTGCTGCACCGGGAACGCTTCGCCGCCAAGCTCGGCGAGATCCTCGACTTCCACAACTTCATGCTGCGGCACTATTACAAGGTCGAGACGGTCGACTTCCAGCAGACACTGGAGCAGTACCTCGCGCTCGGCGAGCAGCTCGCGCCGATGATGACCGACGTCACCGAGGCCCTGCACCGCATTCACGGCGAAGGCGGCAACATCCTTTTCGAGGGCGCGCAGGGCGCGCTGCTCGACATCGACCTCGGCACCTACCCGTACGTGACCTCGTCGAACACCACGGCCGGCGGCGCTGCCACCGGCACCGGCATCGGCCCGCGTTACTTCGATTACGTGCTCGGCATCGTCAAGGCCTACACCACGCGTGTCGGCTCCGGCCCGTTCCCGACGGAACTTACCGACGACACCGGCGAGTTCCTCGCCAAGCGCGGCAACGAGTTCGGTTCCGTGACCGGTCGCCGCCGCCGCACCGGCTGGTTCGACACCGTGGCGCTGCGCCGCGCGATGCTGAACAACAGCGTTACCGGCCTGTGCATGACCAAGCTCGACGTGCTGGATGGCCTCGATACCATTCGCATCGGCGTCGCCTACCGCGATGCGCAGGGCAACGAGTGCGGCCTGCAGCTCGGTGCGGAAGGCATGGCGGCCTGCGAGCCGGTGTACATCGACATGCCGGGCTGGAAGGAGTCGACTTTCGGCATCAAGCGCCTCGAGGACCTGCCGGCGAATGCGCGCGCCTACCTGAAGAAGATCGAGGAGCTGCTGGAGGTTCCCATCGACATCATTTCCACCGGCCCGGACCGCGACCAGACCATCACGCTCCGGCACCCGTTCGGGGACTGATGAACCAGGAAAGGGCGAGTTCATCTCGCCCTTTCCTTTTCCCTTCCATCGAAGCGGCTAGCCAGGTTGTGGCGCAGGTCGCGCAGGTTCTCCGCGAACAGCGGCAGGCCTTCGGGCAGCTCCGGCGGCGGCTGCCCGGTGCGAATTGCGGCGGCGAGCTTCAGGAGGAACTCGCGCAGCTGCCGTTCGCCGCTCTCCCCAAGCAATGTCGCAGCCGCGTTCGCCGCTGTTTCCTCGCCGAGGTTTTCCATTCCCCAGGCCGTGGAAATGACCTGGTAGGCGAGATCCTGTGTGGCGGCGATCGCCGGCCATAGGCGCTCGGCAAGCTCGCGTTCCGCCAGGGACGCCACGCGCGCGTCCTCGAGTGCGTCTTCCAGTGCGAAGGCCCGCGTCTGCACGTTTCTCCTCAGCACCCTTGCCGCATTCGAGGCGACTTCGCCTTTCGCCAGCGAGGGCAGGAAGGCAGCGATGGCTTCCAGGGTGCGCGCCATCTGCGCGTGCAGTTTCCGCGCCGGTCGCGGCGGGATCAGCCAGAACACCGCCGCGCCCAGCGCGCAGCCGACGATGGTGTCCACCGCGCGGGCGAGCAGGAAAGCGTTGGGATCGTCCACTGGCTGGCCGCCGGTGGCGATGACCAGGGCGGCGCCGGTGATGAAGAACACGCCGAGCGCGTAGTTGCGGACGATGGTGAGCTCCACGCAGAACTGCAGCACCATGATGGTGAGCACCAGCGCGAATCCCTGCGGCTGCCATTCCAGCACGATGGCAGCGAGTGCCAGTCCGAGCAGGGTGCCGATGATCCGCTGCAGGCCCCGTTGCAGCATTCGCAGCCAGTCGAAGCCCTGGTGCAGGACCAGCACCGTCGCGGTGACCGCCCAGTAGGCGCGCTCCAGTCCGAAGATGCCTGCAACGGTGCCGGCGAGCAGCGCGCCGACGCCGACGCGGAGAATCACCCGGCGGGAGCGTGAGTCCGGCCGTAGCGCATCACGCAGCGCCGCCCGCAGTCCGGGGCGGCCGAGCGGGGCGCTCTCGCCCAAATGAGGACGGCTTACCTTCTGCAGGCGGTTGATCTTCGCCGTCAGCGCCTCGGCGCGCGCCTTCATCATCGGATCCGGCTTATCCCTGGTCATCGCATCCGCGAACAACAGGTGCAGCTCGCGGTTGATGGCGCGCAGCCGGGTCAGGCGGCTGCGGGAAGAGAACTGGCGGCGATGGCTGGCGAGGTCCGTCCAGGCATCGTGCAGGCGGATCGCCGCGACATGCCGCCTTTCCAGCCGGTCTTCCTCGTCCTCCGCCGCGAGGTAATCGACGACCGCATTGGCGGCGGCGCGCACCGCGTCCTGCTCGGGGCCGCGTGGCCGCCACAGCGCACCGGCCATGTGCACCACCCAGGCGAAGGCGCCGCCCGCGGTGACCAGCATGGCGGCCTCGGCGGCATGCAGGAAGGGTGCCGGTATCGCCGAGCCTGCCGCGCAGGCCAGCACGAACATGTACGCGCCCGGCGGACCGGTACGGGCAGCGTTGCAGATCCAGGTCGCGAAGGCCGCGATCAGCGCCAGGGTGACGATGGTGGCGATATAGGAGGAGGCGACCAGCATGCCCAGCGCGACGGCGAGGCCAAAGGCCACCGCGATGATGGCCAGAAGCCGGGCGCGCACCACATAGGGGCGGCCGCTGCCATACAGCGAAGTGAAGCCGCCGAGCGCCGCCATCATGCCGGCGGAAGTCTCCCCGAGCAGCCAGCCGACCAGTATGGGCGTGCCCATGCAGAGCGCGGCCCGAAGGGCAAAGGGCCAGCGCTGGCGCTGGACCGTGTTGATGGAAAACAGGCTTCGAAGAAAGCTGGGCAGCACGGCGCATCGCAGAAGGAATTTGCCGGAAGTATCGCCCGCCGCGATGCCTTCCGCTCTCCGGCCTATACCCCGCGTTTGACTCATGGGCTTGACAATCCCAATAATCGGAACAGGTACAAGCGAGGATTCGACATGAGCGGAACCGGACACCCGCCTCCCGCCACAGTCCCTGCGGCCATCCCGGCCAAGGCCTGGACCTTCGTGGCCCGGGTCATGAAGCCGGTCGTGCGGCTCGCGTTGCGCCTGGGCTTTTCCGCCGACCAGATCAGCCAGTTCGCGCGCAAGCTGGCGGTGGATGCCGCGATGGAGTACCCGGAGTTCCGGCCGCCCCATCGCAAGCGCGCCTTCCTCGCTCATGCCGCGGTGGTCACCGGCTTGTCACGCAAGGAGGTCGCCAAGCTCTACGAGATGGAGGACCTGCAGACCGCCGCGACTTCCTGCCAGACCAATCGTTCCATCCGCGTGCTGGCCGGCTGGCGCAACGACCGCCGCTACCGCGACCCCGAGACGGGCAGGCCGCTTGCCTCGCTGCCGCTCAAGGCCGCCAAGGGCGTGTCCTTCCACCAGCTGGTTCGCGAGTACGGCGGCGATGTGCCGCCGCGCTCCGTGCTGGATGCGCTGATCCGTTCCGGCGCCATCCTCCAGCACGGTGATACCGTCGAGCTGGTGCGCGGCTTCCCGACCCGCGCCGCCAGCAAGGAAGAGGAAATGGAGTTCGTCGGCATCATCCTGAACGACGTGCTCAATACCGCCGAGTACGACCTGCGGCCGGGCACCGAAGAACCTTACCTGCTGCGCGAGTGGTACCAGGTGTACGTCCCCGAGGACCGGGTGCAGGAGGCCCGGGAGCTCATTCGCGCCGAGACCTGGAAATTCGGCTGCGAACTGGACGAGCGTCTCTCCGAGCTGGCGCACCGGACACCGCGCGCCGACGTGCGCTACTACCGGGTCGGACTGGGCGCGTTTTACGTACAGGCGCCACGGGAGACGGACGAGGCCGCCGAAAAACTCAGTTAGTTCGTCAAAAGTGGGTGAAAAAATCACAATTTCACTTACAATTCATGAGGGTGTTCACTCGAAGGAGACCTCTCATGCGCAAATTCCTTGTCCTGCTTCTTTCTAGCCTCGCTTTCCTGGCCGCTCCCGTCTTCGCCGATGACATCGGCGTCGGCAAGGACATGGCCACTTCCACCGCAATGTTTTCCACCGATGACGACATCGGCGTCGGTAGCTGGTACGAGCTGCTGCTGTCCTGGATGGAGTCGGAAGACGAGTAAGCGACAACGGATGGGCGAAACGAACGAGGGATGCAGATGCATCCCTCGTTCTTCTTCATACGGGTTTTCGTTTCGTTACCAAACGCATCATCCGTTGTCGGATAAGGCGTCCACAGCCCGGGTTGCGTCGAGCTGTCGAAGGGAATCAATTGATGGGATGAAGCAAGAAGATGGTGCCGAGGAGAGGACTCGAACCTCCACGGAGTTGCCCCCACTGGCACCTGAAGCCAGCGCGTCTACCAATTCCGCCACCTCGGCATTCCGGCGAACAGGCCGCCGGAGAGCCGCGAACTTTAAGGAGCGGCCGGTCTTTTGTCAATTGTCTCGTGAAAAAAAACCCGGCCAACCTGTATAGTGCCGCGCATGACAAAAACCAGGAAAACTGCGCGCGCCTCGAAGCGTCGCGATCCGCAGGCGGAGCGCGAAGCGCACCGCTATGAAAATCCCATCGCCAGCCGTGAGCTGATTCTCCAGGTGCTGGAGGACATCGGCCGCCCGGCCTTCCAGGAGGAACTGGAAGGCGAGTTGCGCGTCCGCGACGAGCGCGACCAGGAGGCGCTCCGCCGCCGCCTGCGTGCCATGGTTCGCGACGGCCAGCTGGTCTTCAACCGCCGCGGCGGTTACTGCCTTGCCGACAAGGTCGGTGTGGTGTCCGGCGTGGTGCAGGCGCACCGTGACGGCTTCGGCTTCCTCGTCCCTGACGAGGGCGGAGAGGACATTTATCTCTCGCCGCGCGAGATGGCGAGCGTGATGCACGGCGACCGCATTTCGGTGCGCGTGGAAGGCTACGATCGCCGCGGCCGCCCCGAGGGCAGCCTGGTGGACGTGCTCGAGCGCAACACCGAGACGCTGGTCGGACGGTATTTCGAAGAGCGCGGCGTGGGTTACGTCACGCCGGACAACAGCCGCGTCGCCCATGAAATCCTGATTCCCGCCGCCGACCGCAACGGGGCGAAGCACGGCCAGATCGTGGTGGTGGACCTGGTTGCCTATCCGGCCCGCAACCAGCAGCCCATCGGCCGGATCGCGCGCGTGCTCGGTGACCATCGCGCCGCCGGCATGGAAGTCGAGATCGCCATTCATTCCTTTGGCCTGCCGCACGAGTTTCCGTCCGCCGTGATCCGCGAGGCGGAAGCCTACGGCGAGCACGTTCCCGCCGAGGCGATCGAGGGTCGCGTGGACCTGCGCGACCTGGACCTCGTCACCATCGACGGTGAGGACGCGCGCGACTTCGATGACGCGGTCTACTGCGAGCGCCTGCGCGGCGGCGGCTTCCGGCTGGTGGTCGCGATCGCCGACGTGGCGCATTACGTCACGCCTGGCAGCGCGCTGGACGTCGAAGCCGAGCGCCGCGGCACCTCGGTGTATTTCCCCGACTGGGTCATCCCGATGCTGCCGGAAGCGCTTTCCAACGGACTGTGTTCGCTGAACCCGGAGGTCGATCGCCTCTGCGTGGTCTGCGACATGCGCCTGGATTCCAGCGGCAAGGTGACGCGCTCGACCTTCTACGACGCGGTGATGCGTTCCAAGGCGCGGCTGACCTACAACAAGGTGGCCGCACTGCTGGAGCGCGGCGATGCCAAGGTGCATCGCGAGCTCGGCTCGCTGGTCGAGCGCCTCGAGGCCTTGCACGAGCTTTACAAGGTACTGGCGCGCGCGCGGCAACGGCGCGGCGCGCTCAACTTCGAGCGCCCGGAAACGCGCATCGTCTTCGACGAGAACCGCAAGATCGCAGCCATCGAGCCCGTGACGCGCAACGTCGCGCACAAGCTCATCGAGGAATGCATGATCGCCGCCAACGTGCAGGCCGCGAAGCATCTCGGCCGCGCCAGGCTGCCGACGCTGTACCGCGTGCACGAAGGGCCGTCGGAAGAAGCGCTGGAGAAACTGCGCGGCTTTCTCGGCCCGCTGGGACTTTCGCTGGGCGGTGGCGACGAGCCGCAGCCCAGGCATTACGCCAAGCTGATCGAGAAGATCCAGGACCGCCCGGACCGCTTCCTGATCGAGACCATGCTGCTGCGCTCGCTGTCGCAGGCTGTCTACCAGCCCAAGCCGCTGGGCCACTTCGGGCTGGCGCTGGAGCATTACGCGCACTTCACTTCGCCGATCCGCCGCTATCCCGACCTGCTCGTGCATCGCGGCCTGAAGCATGATTTCGGCAAGCGGCCGCGGCACGAGTTCCATTACGACTTCCGCCGCATGGAAGTGCTCGGCACGCACACCTCGATGACCGAGCGGCGTGCCGACGAGGCGACGCGCGATGCGGTTTCCTGGCTGAAGTGCGATTTCATGGCCGACAAGGTGGGCGAGGAGTTCGATGGCGTGATCACCGGCGTGACCGGCTTTGGCCTGTTCGTCGAGCTGAACGATCTGCAGATCGAAGGGCTGATCCACGTCACCTCGCTGGAGAACGACTACTACCAGTTCGACGCGGTCAACCAGCGCTTGCTGGGCGAGCGCAGCGGCAAGAGTTACCGCCTGTCCGACCCGATTCGCGTGCGCGTCGCGCGCGTGGACGTGGATGAGCGCAAGATCGATTTCGAGCCGGTGGAAGAAAGGCGCCGGGCCAGGGCCGGCGATCGCGGCCGGCAGCCCGCGAAGAAGAAAGGCCGGCGGCGGCGCTGAGGGAAAACCATGGAGAGAATCTTCGGCCTGCACGCCGTGATCGCGGCGCTGCGCTCCGGGCGTGAATGCCACAGGCTGTGGCTGCAGGACAGCCGCCGCGACCAGCGGCTGCAGGACGTCGTCGCGCGCGCCGAGGCGGGGGGCATTGCCATTGAGCGCGTCTCGCGGCGCGAGCTGGATGAACTGGCCGGTTCCCCCGGCCACCAGGGCGTGGTCGGCGAGTTCGGCGCGGCCGCGCATCCGGAATCCCTTGAAGATCTGCTCGACTCGCTCGACGAGCCGCCGTTCCTGCTGGTGCTGGATGGCGTGCAGGATCCACACAACCTCGGCGCCTGCCTGCGCACCGCGGATGCCGCGGGGGTGCACGCGGTCATCGCGCCGCGCGACCGGGCCTGCGGCATCACTCCGGTGGTGCGCAAGGTGGCAGCGGGCGCGGCCGAGACTGTGCCGTTCTACATGGTCACCAATCTCGCCCGCACGCTGCGCGACCTCAAGGCGCGCGGCATCTGGCTCACCGGCACCGCCGGCGAGGCGGAGCGCAGCCTGTACGAGGCGGACCTCACCGGCCCGATGGCGCTGGTCATGGGCGCGGAAGGCGAGGGCATGCGGCGTTTGACCCGCGAGGCCTGCGATCATCTCGTGCGCCTGCCGATGCTGGGCAGCGTGGAGAGCCTGAACGTCTCCGTCGCCACTGGAATCTGCCTGTTCGAGGCCCTGCGCCAGCGACGCCCGGTTGCATAAGTCCTTGTCTTTCGCCTAGAATCCCGCGCTTCGCTCGGGCGTACGCCCGGGCGTCTCCTTGCCTCACCGCGCTGTGCGGGAGGCTGTCAATCCACAAGGAGCCAACAATGCGGCACTATGAAATCGTGTTCCTGGTCCACCCTGACCAGAGCGAGCAGGTTCCCGCGATGATCGAGAAGTATCGCTCGATGATCGAAGGCGCCGATGGCAAGGTTCACCGTCTCGAGGACTGGGGCCGTCGCCAGCTTGCCTATCCCATCAACAAGATTCACAAGGCGCACTATGTTCTGATGAACATCGAGTGCACCGGTGAAATCCTGGACGAACTCGAAAGCGCCTTCCGCTTCAACGACGCCGTCCTGCGTCATCTCACCATCCGCCGTGAAGAAGCCATCACCGAGCCGTCGCCGCTGCTGAAGAAGGACGAGGACGAAGAGCGTCCCGCCCGTCGCAGCGAGCGCAGCGATGACGATGCGGCTGCTTCCGATGATGACGCGGCCTGAGCCGTCCCAGACAACGAAGAGGTGAAACATGTCCAGGTTCTTCCGTCGCAGAAAGTTCTGCCGCTTCACCGCCGAAGGCGTGAAGGAAATCGATTACAAGGATCTCGCCACGCTGAAGCAGTACATCACTGAAACGGGCAAGATCGTGCCGAGCCGCATCACCGGCACGCGTCCGTTCTATCAGCGTCAGCTGACCGTGGCGGTCAAGCGCGCCCGTTTCCTGGCGCTGTTGCCGTACACCGACCAGCATTGATCCGGAGGCGGGCAGCGATGTCCGCCGGACCGCAATGAGCGGAGTGCTTCGCTGGCTGCTCGGCAGTCCGCTGCGCATGGGACTGGTTGCCGCGGCGCTGTCACTGTCACGGTTGTTCGACCTGTTCGGCGCCGCGGTGATCGCCCTGGCGACCTTGCGGGCCGGCCTTGGCGGTGCAGCCCTGGTGCTGGCAATCGCCGCGCCGGTGGTGATCGCCATCAGCCTGGTCAGCGGCGCCGGCATGATGCTGGCGCTGGCCGTGTTCACGCTGTGGCTGCCTGTCATCGGCCTGAGCCTGGTGCTGCGGCGTACCGGTTCGCTGGCATTGATGACCCAGGCCGCGGCACTGCTCGCGGCGCTGGTGGTGGGGGCTTGGTTCGGCCTCGCGGCCGATCCGCTGGCAAGCATCAGGACGCTCCTCCAGGAGTTCCTGTTGCCGCTGATGGGCGCCGATGACGTGCCTGCCGAGCGCATCGAGGCGATTGCCGCGATGATGCCGGCGAGCATGGCGGGCGCAGCGGTGCTGCTGACCTCGGTCACGGTGATGCTCGGCCGCTGGTGGCAGGCCATCGTGTACAACCCCGGCGGGTTCCGGCACGACTTCCACCGCCTGAGGCAGGGCCGCGTGGCGGCCGCGCTGGTGGCGGCCGTGGTGCTGGTGGCGTTCCTGACCGGGCACCCGGTGGCCGGCGTGTTCGCCTACACCGGCGCGGTGACGCTGCTGTTGCAGGGCCTGGCCATGGTCCATGGCGTGGTGGCTGCAAGCGGACAGCCGGCGGCGTGGCTGTGGGGAATGTACGCGCTGATGTTTTTCCTGCCGTTGCCAGCGGCAATCCTGCTCGCATTTGCCGGCGGGGTGGACAACTGGCTGGATCTGCGGCGTCACGCGGGGCTTGACGCCGACAGGTAAAGAATCTGTTTTGAACCGGAAGGTGAACGAGATGGAAGTTATTCTGCTGCAGAAAGTCGAGAACCTGGGCACCCTGGGTGATCGCGTGAAGGTCCGTTCCGGCTACGGTCGCAACTACCTGATTCCGAAGGGCCTGGCCAAGCCGGCGACCCCGGAGAACATCGCCGAATTCGAAGCCCGCCGCGCGGAGCTCGAGAAGGCCGCCGCCGAGGCGCTGGCTGCCGCCCAGGCGCGCAAGGAAAAGCTCGACGGCCTGACCGTCACCATCACCGCCAAGTCGGGCGGCGAGGGCAAGCTGTTCGGTTCGATCGGCACGGTGGACATCGCCGAGGCCGTCAATGCCGCCGGTCACGAGCTGGAGCGCCGCGAAGTGCGCATGCCGGAAGGCCCGATCCGCACCGCCGGCGAGCACGAGATCGAACTGCACCTCCATACCGACGTCGACGCGACCATCAAGGTGGTTGTCATCGGCGAGGAGTGATGCCGGCGCGCCAGCGCCTGCATGCACACTGCGCGGGCGGCGTCCCTGGGGCGTTGCCCGCGCTTTCGTTCTGATTCCCGCCGCCGATCAAGAAAACCGGTTATCTACCTGTTATCCACAGGTCGTTGAATTCCGCGTGCCCGGATTCGGCGGTAGCATCCTGTGACCGGCATTCGAGCCGGACGCAAACCGGGGGAACCGATGGCCGGAGCCGTCAGCAAATTCACGTCCAGTCTTTCTGCCACCGACAAGCTGCGCGTGCCGCCGCATTCGGTGGAAGCCGAGCAGGCCGTGCTTGGCGGGCTGATGCTCGACAATCGTGCCTGGGACCAGGTCGCCGATCGCCTGGTCGAGGACGATTTCTACCGCCACGACCACCGGCTGATCTTCCGCGCCATCGAGGCGCTGTCGGAGGCCGGCAAGCCCTGCGACGTGGTCACCATCGGCGAGTGGCTGGAGAAGCAGGAGCTGCTCGACGAGGCAGGCGGCCTGATCTACCTCGGCGCGCTCGCCAAGGACGCGCCGGGTGCGGCCAACATCCGTGCCTATGCCGACATCGTGCGCGAGCGCTCGGTGCTGCGGCAGCTGATCCGTACCGGCAATGACATCGCCCAGGCGGCGTTCACGCCGGAAGGCCGCGACGTCAGCGAGCTGCTGGAGCTCGCCGAGCAGCGCGTGTTCGAGATCGCGGAGAAGGGCAGCCGCGGCAAGAAGGGTTTCGTCGGCATCCGCAAACTGCTGACCGCGGCGGTCGAGCGCATCGACACACTGTTCCATTCCGACAGCCACATCACCGGCATCCCGACCGGCATCACCCGCTTCGACGAGATGACCGCCGGCCTGCAGCGCGGCGACCTGATCATCATCGCGGGCCGTCCGTCCATGGGCAAGACCAGCTTCGCGATGAACATCGCCGAGCATGCCGCCATCCGCGAGAAGGTGCCGACCGCGGTGTTTTCCATGGAAATGCCCGGCGAACAGCTCGCCCTGCGCCTGATCTCCTCGCTGGGGCGCATCGACCAGTCCAAGGTGCGAACCGGCAAGCTGGACGACGAGGATTGGCCGCGCATCACCTCCGCGGTCACCTTGATGTCGGAGGCGCCGATCTTCATCGACGACACCCCGGCGCTCACGCCCACCGAGATGCGCGCCCGCGCACGCCGCCTGAAGCGCGAGCATGGGCTTGGCCTCATCGTGGTCGACTACCTGCAGCTGATGCAGGTGCATGGCACCAAGGAGAACCGTGCCACGGAAATCTCCGAGATCTCGCGCGGCCTGAAGGCGCTGGCGAAGGAACTGGAAGTTCCGGTGATCGCGCTCTCTCAGCTCAACCGCGGCCTCGAGCAGCGCCAGGACAAGCGGCCGATCATGTCCGACCTGCGCGAATCCGGCGCCATCGAACAGGACGCCGACGTCATCGTGTTCATCTATCGCGACGAGGTCTACAACGAGGACAGCCCGCACAAGGGCACGGCCGAAGTCATCATTGGCAAGCAGCGTAACGGCCCCATCGGCATGGTGCGCACGGCCTTCCTTGGTCGCTTCACGCGCTTCGAGAATCTCGCCGCCGAAGATTACATGGGGGCGAACGACGCATGAGCCGCCCCACCGGCGCCACCATCCGTCTCGACGCCCTTCGTCACAACCTCGCCGAAGTCCGCCGGCGCGCGCCGGGCAGCCGGGTCATGGCGGTGATCAAGGCGAATGCTTACGGTCACGGCATCGCCGCCGTCGCGCACGCCTTCCGTGACGCCGATGCCTTCGCCGTGGCCTCGCTGGAGGAAGCCTTGCGCGTGCGCGCGGTGGGCCTCGGCAATCCCGTGGTGCTGCTGGAAGGCGTGTTCGCCGCCGAGGAACAGAAGCGTGCTGCCGCCAACGGTTTCGAGATCGTCGTGCATGACGCCCGCCAGCTCGAATGGCTGAAGCAGCACGATGGGCCGCCGTTGCCGGTGTGGATCAAGGTCGATACCGGCATGCACCGCCTTGGCTTCACGCCACAGGATTTTCGCGCCGCCTACGAACAGATCGCGAAGCTGCCGCAGGTCGCCGGCACGCCCAGGCTCATGACCCATCTTGCCAAGGCGGACGAACGCGATCGCGCGTTCACCGCGCGGCAGCTGCAGATCTTTGACGAACTCACCGCCGGCCTGCCCGGCGAGCGCAGCATCTCGAATTCCGCCGGCACGCTGGCGTTTCCCGACGCGCACCGCGACTGGGTGCGCCCTGGCCTCGTGCTGTATGGCGTGAGTCCCATGGAGGAGGGCGATGGCCCGTCCGAAGGGCTGAAGCCCGCGATGACCGTTGCAACGGAACTGATCGCGGTGAAGACCATGCCGAAGGGAGACGTGATCGGTTACGGTGGACGCTGGAGCGCGCCGGAAGAAACACGTTATGGCATCGCCGCCATCGGTTACGGCGACGGCTACCCGCGGCACGCGGCGAATGGCACGCCGGTGCTGGTGAATGGCGAACGCGTGCCGATGATCGGCCGGGTCTCCATGGACATGATCGCCGTGGACCTGCGCTCGCAACCGGATGCCAGGCCGGGCGATCGGGTAGTGCTGTGGGGAGAAGGCCTGCCGGTGGAGGAGATCGCGCGTGCCGCAGGCACCGTGCCCTACGAACTGCTGTGCGGCGTCACGCAGCGGGTGAACTTCACCGTCGAGAACTGATCACGCCAGTTCGTAAAAGCCCATCTTCACGCCGGCGAGCTCGATCACGTCCCTGTCCTGCAGCTTCCTGCCTTCGCGTCCGACGGCGCTGTCATTGACGCGCGGCGGCGTGCTGCCGTCGCCTTCCACCGGCACGACGAAGAAACCGTCGCTGCGGCGGGTGATCGCCGCGACCTGCACGCCGGGCCTGCCCAGCGTGGTGAGCGCCTTGTTGAGTTCCAGTTCCTTGCCCGCAAACGCGCCGTCGAGCACCTGCAGGCGCGCGCGCGGCAGGCGCTTCTGCGCGTCGGTTTCCAGCGGCGCGTGGCCGCTGCCTTGCAGGGCGCGGTTGACGTTTTCCAGGCTCGGACCCGCGCCCGGGCGGATGATCATGGTGCGCTCGAATTCGTCGTCGTTGCCGGCGCGGCTTGTCGCGGTCGCCGAGCTGACGTAGCGCAGCGTGTGACGGCCTATGGTGATCACGTCATCGTTCTGCAGCGCGTATTTCTTGATCAGCCTGCCATTTACGTAGGTGCCGTTGGTGCTGTTCAGGTCCTCGAGGAAGGAATCGTTGAGGATGTTGATGATCAGCGCGTGGTGCCCGCTCACCGCCATGTTGTCGATGTGGATGTCGTTGTCGGGAAGCCGGCCGATGGTGTAGCGCTCCTTGCTCATTTCGTACTCGGCGAGAACGGCGCCGTCGAGACTGATGATCAGCTTGCTCATGTCGAGTCCTCGCGGTTCAGTTGAACCAGTCCATGAAACGGTCAAGGATGCCCTGCCTTCCGGGGAAGGGCTTCAGGGCGCGTGCCATCACGACTGAAATGTTGTCGCGGCCGCCGTTGGCATTCGCCATCCCGACCAGCTGCTTCGCTGCCGTATCGAGATTGTCGTTGAAGGTCACGAGCGCGAGATGCATGTCCTCGTCCTCCACCATGTCGGACAGGCCGTCCGAGCACAGCAGCCAGATCTCGCCCGGCAGCACCACGTCTTCCTGCACGTCGACCTGCACGGCGGCCTCGATGCCGAGCGCCCGCGTGACCAGGTTCTTGTTGAGGGACTTCCTTGCCTCCTCGGCGGTATAAAACCCACGGGAGACCAGCTCCTGCAGGAGCGAGTGATCGAGAGTCACCTGCTCGAAGCGGTCCCCGCGGAGACGGTACAGGCGCGAGTCGCCGACATGCGCGATCGAGACGCGGTTGTCGTGGAACAGGCAGGCCACCACCGTGGTGCCCATGCCTTCACATTGCGGCTGACTCTTCGCCGTCTGGTAAATGACCTCGTTCGCCTTGACGATGGCATCGCGCAGCACGACGGTCTCCACCGAGAGCTCGCCGGGATGCTGCCTGCGCCGGCGCGCCTTGTGCAGGTTTGCCGCCACCTCGCTGGTGATGGTCTGCACCGCCAGCGCGCTTGCCACCTCACCGGCCTTGTACCCGCCCATGCCATCGGCGAGCACGAGGAGGCCGGTGTCGATATCCATGCCGATCGCGTCTTCGTTATGGGAGCGGACGCGACCCGTGTCGCTGCAGCTTGCGAACTGCAACTTGCCTTTCAGGCTCATCCTGCCCGTCCATGTGCGCGAGGGATCGGAGGGGTGTGCGGGATTCGTTGCGAGCTGACGGCATCATTTCCGCCGGATGGACTTGCCGTTGTCACCACTCCCCCTCGGTCCTGACGGCTGACGATTCTTGTTGTCATGCTGCGAAACATAGTAGCGGAGTTCCCGACCGTCGCAAATCGCCGCCGTGGTACCATCCGCGCCGGTTGTAATGACGCGACAGGCACATGGCAAAGGCAAGGAAACAGTACACATGTCAGGCATGCGGCGCAGGCTTTCCGCAGTGGGCCGGGCAATGCGGTGGCTGCGGCGCCTGGGACACCTTGCAGGAAGAAGTCGTCGCGACGACGGCCACGGCTTCCGGGGGCGCGCGGCGTACCGGCTGGGCAGGCGAAGTGCCGCGCAGCCAGCGCCTCATGGAGGTTGCCGCAGCGGAAGCGCCGCGCACGCCGACGGGAATCGGCGAGCTGGATCGCGTTCTGGGCGGCGGCCTGGTGCAGGGCTCGGTGACGCTGATCGGCGGCGACCCCGGCATCGGCAAGTCCACCCTGCTCATGCAGGCGGCTGCGACGCTGAGCGAAAGTCTTGATGTGCTTTACGTCACCGGCGAGGAGTCGCTGCAGCAGGTCGGGCTGCGCGCCCGGCGCCTGGGCGCGCCTTCCGCCGGCATGAGCCTGCTGGCGGAAACCTGCGTCGAGGCAATCGCCGAAGCGGCACGCACGGAAAAGCCCGGCGTGCTCATCATCGATTCCATCCAGACCATCCATTCCGAGAACCTGCAGTCCGCGCCTGGCGCGGTCGCGCAGTTGCGTGAGACCGCGGCGCAGCTCGTGCGCCTGGCCAAGCAGACCGGCATCGCGATCTTTCTTGTCGGCCACGTCACCAAGGAAGGCGTCATCGCCGGTCCGCGCGTGCTCGAGCACATGGTGGACACGGTGCTGTACTTCGAGAACGACGCCGGTTCGCGCTATCGCGTCATCCGCGCCGTCAAGAACCGCTTCGGTGCGGTGAACGAGCTCGGCGTGTTCGTGATGACCGAGGGCGGTCTCAAGGAAGTGCGCAATCCGTCCGCCATCTTCCTTTCAAAGCATGACGCGCCGGTGAGCGGCAGCGCGGTGACGGTGATCCGCGAGGGCAGCCGGCCGATGCTGCTGGAAGTGCAGGCGCTGGTGGACTCAAGCCACCTGTCCAACCCGCGCCGCGTCGCCGTCGGCCTGGAGCAGAACCGCCTGTCCATGCTGCTCGCCGTGCTGCATCGGCACGCCGGCATTGCGATGTTCGACCAGGATGTGTTCGTGAACGTAGTGGGCGGCCTGCGCGTGGCGGAAACGTCGGCAGACCTGCCGGTGCTGCTCGCGGCGCTTTCGAGCTTCCGCGATCGTCCGCTGCAGACGGGGCTGGTGATGTTCGGCGAGGTGGGTCTCGCCGGCGAGGTGCGTCCGGTCTACAACGGCGAGGAACGATTGCGCGAGGCAGCCAAGCATGGCTTCCGGCGCGCGATCGTGCCCAGGGACAACGCGCCGCGCAGCCTCAGGATCGAAGGCATGGAAATCGTGCCGGTGCGCCGCCTGGGCGAGGCAGTGGACGCGGTCAACGACTGAATCAGCTGGCCTCGCGCAGCGCTTCCGGCGGCTGGAGGCGAACCCGCACCAGCTTCACCACGTTGCGCGTGGCCTGCACCACTTCCAGCGGATGACCTGCAACCCGCACGCTGGTGTTCGGCGCGGGAATGCCTTCGAACACTTCCACGATCAGGCCGTTGATGGTCTTGGGGCCGTCCGTCGGCAGCTGCCAGCCGAACACGCGGTTGAGCGTGCGCACCGCGACGCTGCCGCTCACGAGATAGCTGTCTTCCGCTTCGCGCGTGATGTCGTAATCCGCCAGCGATTCCTCGTCGATGCCGCCGACGACTTCATCGAGGATGTCTTCCAGCGTCACCAGCCCGCGGATGTCGCCGTACTCGTCGACCACCAGGCCGACGTTCTGCTCGTTCTGCCGGAAGGCAATGAGCTGGTGCGCAAGCGGGGTCGCTTCCGGAATGAAGTAGGGCTCGACCGCGCTCGCCCGCAGGCGCCGCTTGTCCAGCGTGCCGCGCGCCAGCTCGGCGAACAGGCGCCGCAGGTGCAGGAAGCCGATGACGTTGTCGATGGTGTCCTCGTACAGCGGCAGCACGGTATGGCGCGCATTTGCGAGCTGCGCCTGGATGACCTCCCAGTCATCGTCGATGTCGATGCCATGGATGTCCGCGCGCGGCACCATCACGTCCTCGACGGTGGCTTCGCCGAGATCATTGAAGCGCAATGCCGGCTGCGTGCCGGGCAGGCTGTTATCCGGCGGCGTGACGGTGGTGGCGGAGCGACGGCGCGCGGCGCTGCGCAGACGACGCAGGATGATTGCGAAGGCCTGCAGCACGCGAAGCAGCCAGCCGGAGCGAAACGCGAGAAAGGTGAGCAGCAGAAGTGAAACGCCAGCTATGGCGCCAAGGGGAATGTCCAAACGCGAACGGGCCTCCAGGAAACGCGGCGTGCCGCAGGGCGGTCATTGTCGCGCCAGCGGACGCGATGTCGCAAGCAGCTTATCCCCAGTGCACGCCCTTGATGAGCTCGAGCACGAACTTGGAGCCGAAGTAGGCCAGCGCCAGCAGGCCGAAGCCGGCCAGCGTGACGCGCGCGGCGGTGCGCCCCCGCCAGCCGAAGCGCCAGCGTCCCCACAGCAGCACGCCGAACACCACCCAGGCGCAGATCGACAGGATGGTCTTGTGCGCGAGGTGCTGCGCGAACATGTCCTCGAGGAACACCAGGCCGCTGAGCAGCGCGAGACTGAGCAGCGCGAAGCCCAGCGTCACCGTATGGAACAGCAGGTTCTCGAGTTCGGCGAGCGGCGGCAGGGCGCGCAGCAGGCCGCCAGGGCGATGCCGCCGCAGGCGGCGGTGCTGGACGGCGAGCACGATGGCCTGGAACGCGGCGAGCGCCAGCAGGCCATAGGCGAGAACCGAAAGCAGGATGTGCATTTCCAGCTGCCAGGAAAGATCGCGCAGCACGGTGGAGGTGCGGCGCGCGAACGGCAGCAGCAGCACGGCCATGCCGACCAGCGGGAAGATGCCCACCGCGAGGTTGGCGGTCGCCGCGCGCAGCGAGCTCAGGAAGCTCAGCAGGCCGATCAGCCAGGCGGTGATGGAAAACACCGTCACCCAACCAAGGTTCAGGCCGACCGGCAGGTTCACCTCGCGATGGATGGCAACCGCGTGCAGCACGAGCGCCGCGGCGCCGAGCAGGGTCATCGGCCACTGCGGCAGGCCGCCAGGCTGCGTCTCCGCCTGGCGCGCACGCATCGCGCCGTAGGCGGTCGCGGCCAGGTAGGCGAGAAAGGCTGTAAGAATGAATACCGTCAAGGGAAACGACTCCTGTCACAGGCTGCGGATGATGTCACACGACGAGGCCGGGCGTGAACTGCGACGCGTGGCGGATTCTGGGCCGAAAAGCCTGTGCTACCATCCTGCCGCCATTGGGCTCTTCGGACCATTGCGATGAACATCAGGATCCTCGGCTGCAGCGGAGGAATCGGTGCAGGCCTGCGTACCACCGCGATCCGCGTGGACGAGGACATTCTCATCGACACCGGCACGGGTGTCGGTGACCTCACGCTCGACGAAATGCGCGCCATCCGGCACGTGTTCATGACCCATTCCCATCTCGATCACGCCGTCGGGCTGCCGCTGCTGCTGGACACCGTCTTCGAGGCGCGCAGCAACGATCCGTTGCTGGTCCACGGGCGCGTCGAGACGCTGGACGCGTTGCGCAAGCATATCTTCAACTGGGTGCTGTGGCCGGATTTCTCCGTGCTGCCCAGCCCGGAAGCCGCGGTGATGCGTTTCCAGGAGATGCAGGTCGGCGGTTCGGTCGAACTGGGCGGCCGGCGCATCACGGCCGTGGACGTGAATCACACCGTACCGGGACTGGCCTACATTGTCGAAGGCAACGGCAAGGTGTTCGCCTTCAGCGGCGATACCGGCCCCAACCGGACGCTCTGGCAGGCCCTGAACGAACTGCCGCGGCTGGACGTGCTGGTGGTGGAAACCGCCTTCGCCAATCGCAACCTGCAGCTCGCCAACGAGTCCCGGCACTACTGCCCGGATACGCTCGCGGCCGATCTCGGCACGCTGCGGCACGATCCCGACATCTGGCTCACGCACCTGAAGCCCGGCGCCGAGGACGAGATTCTCGGCGAGGTGCGCGCCGCGCTGCCGGGCCGGCGCCTGCAGCGCTTGGTGGGCGGCGAGACCTTCACGCTATAATCGCGCTTCATTTCCAGGCCCGTTCCGGGCGAAGAATGCCATGTTCCAGAATCTTTCCGACCGCCTCGGCCAGGTACTCGACGGGGTACGCGGCAAGGGCCGCCTGACCGAGGACAACATCAAGGACAGCCTGCGCGAGATCCGCATGGCGCTGCTGGAAGCGGATGTCGCGCTGCCGGTGGTGAAGGATTTCATCGGCGAGGTGCGCGAGCGCGCGCTCGGCGCCGAAGTCCTGAAGAGCCTCACGCCCGGCCAGGTGCTGGTGAAGATCGTGCACGACGAACTCGTGCGCATCATGGGCAAGGCCGAGCCGCTCAATCTGCGCACCCAGCCGCCGGCGGTCATCCTGCTTGCCGGCCTGCAGGGTGCGGGCAAGACCACCTCGGCCGGCAAGCTGGCGCGGCACCTCATCACGAAGCAGTCGAAGAAGGTCATGCTCGCCAGCCTCGACGTCTATCGCCCGGCGGCCATGGAGCAGCTGCGGCAGCTGGCGGGGCAGGTCGAAGCAAATTTTCACGCCACGGAAAGCCGGGATCCGGTCGAGATCGCGATCAGCGCGGTGGACGCGGCGAAGCGCCAGTTCGTCGACGTGCTGATCCTCGACACCGCCGGGCGGCTGGCCATCGACGAGGCGATGATGGACGAAGTGCGGCGCATCCACGCCGCGGTGAATCCCATCGAGACCCTGTTCGTGGTCGACGCCATGACCGGCCAGGACGCCGCCAACACGGCGCGCGCCTTCGGCGAGGCCCTGCCGCTCACCGGCGTGATCCTGACCAAGGCGGACGGCGATGCGCGCGGCGGCGCTGCGCTGTCAGTGCGCCGGATCACCGGCGCGCCGGTGAAATTCCTGGGCGTGGGCGAGAAGTCCGCGGCCCTGGAAGCCTTCGATCCGCAGCGCGTCGCCGGCCGGATTCTCGGCATGGGCGACGTGGTCAGCCTGGTCGAAAGCGTCCAGGAGCAGACCGACCAGGCAACGGCCGAGAAGCTTGCGAAGAAGCTGAAGTCGGGCAAGGGCTTCGATCTCGCCGATTTCCGCGAGCAGCTGGCGCAGATGCAGCGCATGGGCGGGCTGGAAAGCCTGCTCGACAAGCTTCCCGGCATGAACCGGGTGCCGAACGCCGGCGAGCAGGCGCAGCGGGCGGCGAAGGAATTCCGCCGCCAGATGGCGATCATCGACTCCATGACGCCCGCGGAACGCCGCCGCCCGGACGTGCTGAACGGCTCGCGCAAGCGGCGCATCGCGGCCGGTTCGGGGACCCAGGTCCAGGACGTCAACCGCCTGCTGAAGCAGTTCACGCAGATGAGCAAGATGATGAAGAAGATGCAGAAGGGCGGGCTGAAGAAGATGCTGCGCGGCCTTGGCGGCCGCATGCCGCCGGGCATGTTCTAGGAGAAGGGCTTTGCTGCGTCCGCACGCGGATGGGGTTGCAGACCGCCATTTGTATTGTTCGGGCGCTTCACATTTGGCGAAAATCCCGTAGAATGCGCGGTTTACGTCGCGCCGGCGATTTCGCCGGGCTGTACGCGGAAAGTCTCGAGGAAAACAGCACACATGGTAACGATTCGTCTGGCACGTGGCGGCGCGAAGAAGCGTCCCTTCTACCACATCGTGGTGACCGACAGCCGCAACAAGCGCGATGGCCGCTATATCGAGCGCCTCGGCTTCTACAACCCGATCGCGACCGGCGGCGAGGAAATGCTGCGCGTCGATCGTGAGCGTGCCGAGTACTGGTTGGGCAAGGGCGCCAAGGCGTCGGAACGCGTTGCCGGCCTGTTGAAGCAGAAGAGCGCCTGAACCGCGTCGGCCGTCGAGGCGGCACGATGACGGACAACGGCAATCGCATCGTTCTTGGCCGGGTCACCGGCCTGTTCGGTGTCAGGGGCTGGGTGAAGGTGTTTTCCAATACCCAGCCCCGCGAAGGAATAGCGAATTACAGCCCCTGGCAGCTCCGGCTCGGCGACGAGTGGCGGAGCTTTGTCGTTGAACAGGGGCAATCCCAGGGCAAGGGCGTGATCGTCAAGCTCGAGGGCGTGGACGATCGCGACGCGGCCGCCGCGCTCATGGGCGCGGACATCGCCATCTGGCGCGAACAGCTGCCGCCGCCCGCGGAAGGCGAGATCTACTGGGCCGACCTTGAGGGCCTCGAGGTCGTCACCGTCGCCGGCCAGGCGCTCGGCAGGGTGAGTCACCTGCTGGAGACCGGCGCCAACGACGTCCTGGTGGTCAGGGGCGAGCGCGAACGGCTGATCCCGTTCGTGCGCGGCCAGGTGGTGACGGAAATCGATCTCGACGGCGGCCGCCTGGTGGTCGACTGGGATCCGGATTTCTGAGCGGGAACGGCATGCGCATCGACGTCATCACGCTGTTCCCGGAAATGATCGAAAACGTCGCGCGCTTCGGTGTGACCGGGCGCGCGGCGGAAAGCGGCCTGCTGGACCTGCGCTGCTGGAACCCTCGCGATTACGCGACGGACCGGCACCGCACCGTGGATGACCGGCCTTACGGCGGCGGCCCCGGGATGGTGATGAAGTTTGCGCCGCTCGCGGAGGCCGTGGCCGATGCCCGCGCATCCAGCGGCCGCCGGTTTCGCACCGTGTACCTCAGCCCGCAGGGACGGCGGCTGACGCAGGCGGTGGCGGCGGAATACGCCGCGGAGGACGGACTGATCCTCATCGCCGGTCGCTACGAGGGCGTCGACGAGCGCTTCATCGAGGCGGAAGTCGACGAGGAGCTGTCCATCGGCGATTACGTGCTGTCCGGCGGCGAGCTGGCGGCGATGACGGTGATCGACGCGGTCACGCGACTGTTGCCGGGTGCGCTCGGCGACGAGGACTCGGCCAGGGAAGATTCCTTCGTGGATGGCCTGCTGGATCATCCGCACTACACGCGGCCGGAAGAGATCGATGGCCGGCGCGTGCCGCAGGTGCTGCTGGACGGCAACCACGCGGAAATTCGCCGCTGGCGGCTGAAGCAGTCGCTGGGGCGGACCTGGGAGCGCAGACCGGATCTGCTCGAGACCATCGAGCTGGACGATGAACGCAAGGCCTTGCTCGACGAGTACATCCGCGAGCGGGGCGCGACTTGAGATTTGCAAAAACCTTACGGCGTGAGCCGAACGAGAACGGGTGAAAGACGATGAACGACATTATCAAGCAGCTCGAAGCCGAACAGATGAACCGGGAAGTGCCCGAGTTCGGCCCCGGTGACACCGTCGTGGTGCAGGTGAAGGTGATCGAAGGTGATCGCGAGCGCCTGCAGGCCTTCGAGGGCGTGGTCATCGCCAAGCGCAACCGCGGCCTGAACAGCGCCTTCACGGTGCGCAAGGTGTCGCACGGCGAGGGCGTCGAGCGCGTCTTCCAGACCTACAGCCCGACGGTCGCTTCCATCGAAGTGAAGCGTCGTGGCGACGTGCGTCGCGCCAAGCTCTATTACCTGCGCGACCGCCAGGGCAAGAGCGCCCGCGTCAAGGAAAAGGTCTGATCGCTTCTGCCTGACGACGTTGCCGGGTATCGCCCGCGTCGTGCAGGTCATGAGGAACGAAAAGGGGCGGGCTGCCATGGTGGCGCCCGCCTTTTTCTTGGTCTGCCGAAATTGCTCCGCATGAAAGTTCTTCCTGCCATCCTCTTCGCCTTGCTGGCGCCGGCGGTGCATGCCGCCGACGAGACCGAGGCGGCCAGCCGGACTGCGGCGGTGTTCGCGGAAAGCCAGCACCTCGCGGCGGCGGGTGCCGTGGATCTCGCCCTGCGGCTGCTCGGCGATGCGCAGCCATCGCATGCGGAAGACCCGGAAGGCTGGCGGCGTTACCTCGATGCACGCATCGATATCCTGCTGCGCGGCGAACGCTGGTCCGAGCTTGCAAGCCTTCTTGAATCCCTGCCGGCGGACCTGCCGCTCGCCGAGCGGCGCCGCGCCGACACCCTGCTGGCACGGGCCTGGCTTGCACAGGGCGAGGGCGAGCGCGCCGTCGCCATCCTGCGTTCGCTGATCTGGTCTCCCGAACCGAAATCCGACGAGGAACTGCGGCTGTGGCGCCGCCAGCTGATCCGCGCCTGGGAGGCGGCAGACCGCCTGGACGCCGCGCGCACGGCGATCCAGCGCTTCCAGCAGGATTACCGTGACGACTCCCGGGACTGGAGCCTGGAGCGTGCCCGGCTCGCCCTGCGCACCATGGCGCCCGAGGAGGCACTCGGCCTGCTCGAGGACGTCGAGGGCGTGGAAGCGGACGTGCTTCGATTGATTGCTGGCCTCTGGTCCGGCAGGAAGACGCCGGCCGCGGTCGTGGAACGCGCCGTGAAGCTGGGCGTGGACAAGGACGTGCCGGCGGCGCTCAGGCGCGACGCCTGGGCCATCGCCGCCGAGGCGGCCGACATGCTCGACAATCGCGAGGCGCGCATCGCCGCGCTGGAGCGCGGCCTGGTGGTGGAGGGCGGCGCCGGCGCGCCGACCATCGTGCCGCTGGGCGCGGACCAGCTCTGGGATGCCTATCTCGCCTTCGGCAAGGAGCTCGGCAACCGCCTGCAGCTCATCGTCGGCGACGACGAGAGCTGGTTCGTCGCCGCTTCCAACCGCTACGACGCGCATCCCATCCATGCCCGCGCGCTGTTCGCGGTGGTTGCCGAGAATGCCCTGCGCGTGGAACAGCAGGCCGTCGCGCACTGGCAGCTGGCCTCGCTGCTCGCCAACATTCCGCAGGGCGGGCGGCTGATGCGCGCGCTCTACCTCGATTCGAAGCGCTTTCCGTCGCCCGGCGACGTGCCGCCGGCGGTGCGCTATCTGCTGCTCGAGGACCTGCTGGCGGCGAACGAAATCCCGCTGGCCTCGCAGCTGCTGGTGGGACTCGACGAGCCGCCCGAGCAGACCGATCCCGCGGAATGGCAGCTGCGGCGCGCGCGCGTGCTGCTGCTTGGCGGGAAGATCGACGAAGGCATCGCCGCGCTCGGGCAGCTGTTCGCGCTGGAGGATTTCGACCGCGATCGCGCCCTGCAGGTGGTTTTCGACCTGCAGACCCTGGAGCGTCACGAAGCCGCGCTCGGTTTCCTGGAACGGCTGCGCGCGGAGGCGACCGACGTCCAGCAGGCGCGCGAGCTGTGGTACTGGCAGGCGGATTCGCTGGCGGCGCTGGGGCGGCACGCCGAGGCAGCGCGCGCCTACCTGCATTCCGCCACGCTGGCGGATCCGAACGCCGCCGACCCCTGGGCGCAGACCGCGCGCTTCCAGGCCGCGGAGCAATTGACCAAGGCTGCCCTGTATGGCGACGCGCGCCGCCAATACCGGACACTGCTGAACAGCACGCGTGAAGCCGCCCGCCAGGCGGTGCTGCGCAACCACCTGCAACAGCTGCGCCTGCTTGAGCAGCAGGCCGCGGAAAACGGAGAAAGGAATTGATGACTGCAGGATTTCGCTGGCTTGCGATCGCTTGTGCCGTCTTCGCGGCGAGCGGTTGTGCCAGCTTCGTTTCCGGCGCCGCCGAAAGCCTGTCGCGCGCCATGCTGGACCACGACGACCCGGCGACGGTCGAGGCCGCCGCGCCCGCCTACCTGCTGATGGTCGACAGCCTGATCACCAGCGATCCGGACGACGAGGACCTGCTGCGCCAGGGCGCAACGCTGTACGCGGCGTATGCCGGCGTGTTCGTCGACGACCCCGTGCGGGCGAAGCGCCTGTCCGCGCGCGCCTTCGATTACGGCCGGCGCGCGATGTGCGAGTACCACGAGGAACTCTGCCGCGCGCGGGAAATGCCCTACGAGCAATTCACCGCGCAGCTTGCCGCGCTCGATGATGAAGACGACCTGCCGTTCCTGATGGCGCTGGCGCAGAGCTGGCTGATCTGGGTTCGCGCCAATGCCGATGACTGGAATGCGGTCGCGGACCTGCCGCGTGCCGAGGCGTTGCTGGAGACCGTGCTGCGCATCGACGAGACGTACGCCGACGGCTCCGCCCACGTGTATCTCGGCATGCTGAAGACCGTGCGTCCGCCGGCGCTGGGCGGCAAGCCGGAAGAGGCGCGCCGTCACTTCGAACAGGCGATCCGCCTTTCCGGCGGCGCCAATCTCGGCGCCAAGGTGGCGCTGGCGGAAAACTATGCCCGTGTCGTCTTCGACCGCGAGCTGCACGATGCGCTGCTGCGCGACGTGCTGGCGGCGCCTTCGAAGGCGGAAGGCCAGACCTTGATGAATGTCCTCGCGCAGCAACGCGCGCAGGAGCTACTTTCCTCCGCGGATGATTACTTCTGAGAAGTCCGCAAGGACCACACCGGAGTTGCTCATGACCATGCGACGTTTGCTGCTTGCCGTGTCGCTGCTGGCGTTCTCGCTGCCGGCGGCGGCTGCCCAGACCTTCAAGATCGCCACGCTGGCGCCGGACGGCTCCTCGTGGATGAACGACATGCGCGCCGCTGCCGAGGAAATCGGCAAGCGCACCGACAATCGCGTCCAGTTCCGCTTCTATCCCGGCGGGGTGATGGGCAACGACCAGAGCGTGCTGCGCAAGATCCGCATCGGCCAGCTGCATGGCGCGGCCTTCACCGCGGGCAGCCTTGCCGAGGTGTACCCGGACATCAACGTGCTCGGCCTGCCGTTCCTGTTCCGCAATCTCGATGAAGTCGATTACCTGCGCAGCCAGCTCGATCCGGTGCTGCGCAAGGGCCTGGAGGACGCGGGCTTCGTGAACTTCGGTTTCGCCGAAGGCGGCTTCGCCAAGGTGATGTCGACGCGTCCCATCCGCAAGACCACCGATCTCAACAACGAGAAGGCCTGGGTGCCGGACAATGACAAGATCTCCTATCGCGTCATGTCCGCACTCGGCGTCTCGCCGGTGCGCATGCCGATCACTGACGTGCTTACCGGCCTGCAGACCGGGTTGATTTCCGTCGTCGGTTCCTCGCCGCTGGGCGCCATCGCCTTCCAGTGGCACACGCGCATCAAGTACATGACCGACGAACCGCTGATCTATCTCGTCGGGCTGTTCGTGATCGACAAGCGCGCCTTCGACAAGCTGTCGGAAGCCGACCGGAAGGTCGTTCGCGAAGTGATGGAAGCGACCTACGCGCGCCTCGACAAGGCGAACCGCGAGGACAACGCGCGCGCCCACCAGGCGCTGCAGCAGCAGGGCGTGGAATTCGTGAAGGCGGAGCCGGATGCGATCCGGCAGTGGCGCGCCACGGCCGAGCGCGTCAACCGCGAGCTGGCGAAGGAAGGCATGTTCTCCGAGGAGATCACGGACCGCGCCTATCGCCTGCTGGAAGAGTACCGCAGCGGCAAGGCAGCGCAGTGACGCGTCTCGTCCACTGGCTGCGGGCGCTGGAAGACGCCCTGCTGATCGTCGCCTTCGGCAGCCTGGTGGTGCTCGCCGGGCTGCAGATCGTGATGCGCAACATCTTCGAGAGCGGCTTCGTATGGATCGATCCGCTGCTGCGCATCCTGGTGCTGTGGGTCGGCATGCTGGGCGCGCTCGCCGCCACGCGCGACAACCGCCACATCAACATCGACATCTTCTCGCGGCTGCTGCCGGAACGCTTCCAGCCGTTTGCGCGGCGAGTGATCGCGCTGGCCTCGGCGATCGTCTGCGGGTTGCTGGCCTGGCATACCTTCCGCTTCGTGCGTGACGAATACGCCTTCAGCGATTACGCGGTTGCCGGCGTGCCGGTGTGGTTCTGGCAGGCCATCCTGCCGTTCGGTTTCACGCTGATGAGCCTGCGCTTCGCGATCGCCGTGTTCATCCAGCGCAGGGAGGCTGCGGAATGAAATTCATCGGCGGCGCCCTGCTGCTCATCCTCACGCTGTTCGGCATGCCGCTGTTCGCGGTCATCGCCGCCAGCGCCATGTGGAACTTCCATCGCGAAGGCATCGACCTTTCGGTGATGGGCATCGAGATGTACCGCATCGCCGAGATGCCGATACTGCTGGCGATCCCGCTGTTCACCTTCGCGGGTTACCTGCTGAGCGAATCCGGCGCGCCGGGCCGGCTGGTGCGCTTCACGCAGGCCTTCCTCGGCTGGCTGCCCGGCGGGCTTGCCATCGTCGCGCTCGCCGCCTGTGCGTTCTTCACCGCGTTCACCGGCGCCTCCGGCGTGACCATCATCGCGCTCGGCGCGTTGCTGTATCCGGCGCTGGCGCAGGCGGGTTACCCGGAGCGCTTCAACCTCGGCCTCATCACCACGTCGGGAAGCCTCGGCATCCTGTTCGCGCCGTCCCTGCCGCTGATCCTCTACGGCATCATCGCGCAGCAGATGAGCGAAGGGCAGGGCGTGTCCATCGACGACCTGTTCCTCGCCGGCGTCTTTCCCGGCCTGCTGATGATCGTGATGCTGGGCGGTTACGCGCTGTGGGTGAATCGCGCCAACGAGATGACGCTGCACCGTTTCGACGCGAAGGCGGCACTGGCCTCGCTGAAGGAATCCGCCTGGGAGATTCCGTTGCCGATCATCATTCTCGGCGGCATCTACGGCGGCTGGTTCGCGGTATCGGAAGCCGCGGCGGTTACGGCGATCTACGTGCTGATCGTGGAAGTGTTCGTGCTGCGCGAGATTCCGCTCAGGCGCCTGCCGTCACTGGTGCGCGAATCCATGGTGCTGGTTGGCGGCGTGCTGGTGATCCTTGGCGTTTCCCTGGCCTCGACGAATTACCTCATCGACGCCGGCGTGCCGCAGATGCTGTTTGCGTACATCTCGGAGGCCATCAGCAGCCCGCTGACCTTCCTGCTGCTCCTGAACATCTTCCTGCTGGTGCTCGGCGCGATCCTCGACATCTTCTCGGCGCTGGTGCTGGTCGTGCCGCTGATCCTGCCGATCGCCGCGCAGTACGGCATCCATCCGGTGCATCTCGGCATCATCTTCCTCGCCAACATGCAGCTGGGTTACTCGACGCCGCCCGTCGGCCTGAACCTGTTCATCGCGAGCTACCGCTTCAACCGGCCGATCACCGAGATCTATCTCGCGACGATTCCGTACCTGTTGATCCTGCTCGCCTCGGTGCTGATCATCACCTACGTGCCGTCACTGTCACTGGCGTTGATCGACTGACATGCAAGGCGAAACCCTGAAGGCGTTCGAGGAAGCGCTGGCGCGCCTGGAGGCCGGCCTGGAAGGGCTGACTGCAGCGGACGCCGGCGTCGACGCACGCGCGCTGCGCGATGTGCTCATGCAGGTCGCCGAGCGCCTGCATGACAACTTCCCGTATCACAGCCCGTTGTACGCGGGACAGATGCTCAAGCCGCCGCACCCCGTCGCGCGGCTGGCGTACTGGCTCGCGATGTACGTCAATCCGAACAACCACGCCCTGGACGGCGGTCGCGCCAGTTCCGCCATGGAGAAGGAAGCCGTGGCCGCCATTGCGAGGATGTTCGGCATCGATCCCTTCCTCGGGCATCTGACCTCTTCCGGCACCATCGCCAACCTTGAGGCGTTGTGGGTGGCGGGCTGCGAACGTGATGGCGTGATCCTCGCGTCCAGCCAGGCGCATTACACCCACTCGCGCATCAGCGGCGTGCTCAGGCTGCCGTTCGAAAGCATTGCCGTCGACGAACACGCACGCATGTCACTGGAAGCGCTGGAAGCGCGTCTCGCAAAGGGCGGAGTGAGCACGGTGGTCGCCACCCTGGGCACGACGGCGGCAGGCGCGGTGGACCCGCTGCACGAGATCATTCCGCTGGCGCGCCGCTACGGCGTGCGCGTGCATGTGGATGCGGCCTATGGCGGCTACTTCGTGCTGGCCGGCAACCTGGACGACGACGCGCGGCGCGCGTTCGATGCCATCCCGGGAGCCGATTCCATCGTCGTCGATCCGCACAAGCACGGCCTGCAGCCCTACGGTTGCGGTTGCGTGCTGTTCGCGGATCCGGGGGTGGGAAGACATTATCGCCATGACTCGCCTTACACCTATTTCAGCTCGGACGAGCTGCATCTCGGCGAGATCAGCCTGGAATGCTCGCGCGCGGGCGCGGCCGCCGTGGCGCTGTGGGCCACGCAACGCCTGCTGCCGCTGGAGAAGGGCGGCGAGTTCGCGCGCGGCCTGGAAGCGGGCAGGGAAGCGGCGCTTGCCTGGCGCGATCGACTCGCGACAGATGACTGGCTGACCGCGATGCCGCCGGAGCTCGACATCCTGCTGTTCGCGCCGAGAGAGACGCACAGCGAAGTCATCTCGACGCGCAGCCAGGCCATCTTCCGCCG
>Ga0207873_1000026_pt1 | contig 132877 bp, 113 predicted proteins | sample BGWIniCompost_FD_187373 | JGI IMG/M metagenome (GOLD analysis project Ga0207873, IMG submission 187373) | Cellulose adapted compost microbial communities from Newby Island Compost Facility, Milpitas, CA, USA - BGW Initial Compost (SPAdes)... ... | reverse complement strand
CCGCCGCCTGCGGCCTCACCGGCGCCGGATGCCGGTGAGGCCGGCACCGCGCGTGGCTCAGGGGCGCAGAACCCGGGCCAGCCGGGCCATGCCGCGCCTGATTTCCTCCGGTGAGTGGGTGATGAACGACAGGCGTAGCGTGGCGTGGTCCGGCCTCTCCGGGTAGAACGGCGCGCCAGGCACGAAGGCCACATCGTGCGCCAACGCCCGCGGCAGCAGCTCGGCGGTATCCACCTCACCGGGGAGCCGAACCCACACGAACATTCCCCCGTCCGGATCGCTCCACTCCGCCCCGTCAGGCACAGTGGCGGGCAGCGCGGCGATCATCGCGTCACGCCGCTGGGCGTACACCTGTCTGACGCGCCGGATATGGGCATCCAGGTCGGCCGTCGTCAGATACTCGGCCGCAGCCGCCTGATCCACGGTCGAGGTGTGCAGGTCGGCGGCCTGCTTGGCCACCACCAGGGCCCGGCGCAGCACCTCCGGGGCGCGCAACCAGCCCAATCGCAGGCCAGGTGCCATCGTCTTGGAGAAGGTCGACAGCACGATGACCCGCTCCGCGGCGTCCGGCAACGTTGCTAACCAAGGCACCGGCTGCCCCCGGTACCGCAGCTCCCCGTAGGGATCGTCTTCGACGATCCACACTCCATAACGGGCGGCGACCTCGACGATCCGCTGTCGCCGCGCCATCGACAGTGTCCGCCCGGTCGGGTTGGAGAACGTCGGCACCAGATAGATCAGTGTGGGGCGGTGCTGTCTGATCAACGCGGGGAGCGCCTCCGGATCCAACCCACCCGCGTCGCTGGGCACCCCCACGACTCGAGCCCCGGCCATGCCGAAGCACTGCAACGCGGCCAGGTAACAGGGCCGCTCCACCAACACGGTGTCCCCCGGCTCCAGCAACGCGGCGGTGATAAGCGTCAACGCCTGCTGGGAGCCGCTGGTGATAAGCACCTGGTCGGCGTCGCTGGGCAGCCCTTTGGCCGTCATCCGCGCCGCGATCCACTCCCGCAGCGCGGGGTTCCCCTCGGTGATCGAGTACTGCAACACCCGGGCACCCTCACGGGCGAGCACCCGGTCGAACGCGGCGCGCAGTCCTACGTGATCGAACAACTCCGGCGCCGGTAACCCACCGGCGAATGACAGGACACCGGGGCGGGCGGTCAACGCCAAAATCTCCCGGACCGGGGAGCTGGTGACCTGTCTGAGCCGGCTGGCCAGGGCAGGTAGCGGCGCGGAGAACACAGTGGACGTGGACACGCACTCTCCTCGAGGGCTGGTACGGGCAGGCTGACCCGCCGTGGACGCCCCCTCGTGAGAGGCGGGTAGGCGGTTGATCCGCTGCGCGCGTCGGCAGCATCACGGAACGCGTGGCCTGTCAAAGGCCGCCACCTGTAGCTTAACGATCGTTCACCTCACCGCTCCAGAGAATATGCCAGTGGTACGCGCGGTATGCGTTCAGGCGCGCCGGCTGGTGAGCTCAGGAGGCCGATTCGACACGTCGGTTGCCCCCGTACCGGGCGACCTGGGCTCCGGCGAGATGGGTCAGGAAACCGGCCAGGCTGCCCTGATGATGCACCAGATCGGCGGCGCCGGTACGCAGCGCCAGCGGCAGACACTCGAACCACCGCACCACCTTCCTGGCCGCCGCAGGTTCGGCCTTGACCCGCTCGGCTCCGATGATCCGTCCAAGCAGGGTTATGGCTTCATGTTCGGTGAGCACATCGATCTCGACGTGTCGAGCTCCGTGACTGACGACCAGCTCATCCAGCCACTGTCGGCTGGTGACCAGCACCAGACACGACAGGTTGGCCGGAAGCAACGGACGGATCTGGTCTGCGGATCCGGCGTCGTCCAACAGGATGAGGACCCGCTGCCCCGCCAGCATCGACCGGTAGAGCGCGGCGGCTTCTTCCTCGTCATCCGGTATGGACTGCGGTGGCACCCCCAACGCCCGTAAAAACCGCGTCAGGATCCTCAGCGGACTGACCGGGGTCGGATCTCGACCGTGAAGGTCGGCGTACAGGTGACCATCGGGAAAGTGTTCGATGACCCGGTGGGCCCAGTGCACCGCCAGCGCGGTCTTACCGATACCGGCTGGCCCGACGAGTACCGCGGGTGTGCAGCCACCGATCTCGTGGCGGGCCAGCATGTCGTCCAGCAACCGTACCTGAGCCTCTCGTCCGGTGAAGTCCCCCACATCTCCGGGCAGCTGAGCGAGGCGTACCCGACCGGACGGCCCAGCCGACGGTGTGGACACGACGCGACCGCACACCGACGTCGGGATAGGGGTGAGGGTAGGTGGTGTTAAGGAGGAGTCCTCCCTGAGGATCGCCAGCTCCAGGTCATGCAGCTCGGCTGGCGGATTCAAGCCAAGCTCCTCCGCGAACGTCCGCCGCAGATCGCGATAGGTGCCCAACGCGTCGGCCCGCCGACCAGAGCGATAAAGCGCAAGCATCAACTGTGCCCAGGGGCGCTCCCGCAGCGGATGCGCCTCAACGATCTGCCGCAGTTCCCCCACCAGGCTGGCGTGCCGTCCCAACGCCAGGTCGGCATCCACCCGGGCTTCCAAGGCGACCAAGCGCAGCTCGTTAAGCCGCGCCGCCTCGGCCTCAATCAACGGGCTGGGAGGGACATCCGCCAAAGGGGCACCCCGCCACAGCGCCAAGGCATCGTGCAGGAACTCCGCGGCCTGGTCCACCCGCCCTTCCCGTAGGGCCCGTTGACCACGTTCGGCGCGGGCGATGAATTGGGCAGCGTCGATCTCTTCCGGTTGCACCTGCAGCTGGTAGCCCGGCGACTTGGTGACCAGCCGACGGCCGTAGGGTTCCCCAAGAAGGCGGCGTAGGCGGAACACATAGCCGTGGAGCTGATTGACGGCGCCCTTCGGGGGTCGATCACCCCACAACTCGTCGATGAGTTGCGCGGTCGATACCGGCCGATTGGCGTTAATCAGGAGAACGGCCAGCAGCAAACGCATCTTCCGCGCGCTCAGGCCCTGCCAGTCACCGCCGCTGAGTAGTTCGATGGCCCCCAGGATCCGGTATCGCGCACCGTCGCTCGGGACGATTTCAAACAATGTCGGGTAACCCGCGTCCATGGGACCGTTGAGGACCGGAAATGACAAAGGAGTTTTGGAATCCGGTTGGCTCTGGCATAGTCATTCACGCTCCCGTCGGCTCAGCCGAGACACGACCGCACAACGCGTCCTGAAATGGACGCGACCGGCCGCCCGGCTCCGATCATGAATGCTGACGCACTGAGCCTCGCAAGGCTGCGATACGCACGCCACTCTCCCATGTCGGGGGTGGAATGACATTATCAATCCAGCAGACAATCGACGGGAATCATCGTTGTGATACGAGTCACACTCTCCGTCCTCCCATGCCCACATGGCGCATCATCCCTGGTAGATGAGGCGTTCCTGCCCCTCACCCGAGGCTCCCGCGCGCCAGTTTCCACCCTACGAACCATCAGTATTCGGATTATCCGCAGGTCGGCCATATAATCACCAAGTCGCTGAGGGATCGAGAGGTCACACCAGGGGGCCTCACCGGATAATCCCCTTAAGCGAAGAACTCAATACAGTCGAGCGCACCGCGGTACGGTTGCGTTGGACAGCTGTCCCCTTCAGCGGCATCCCTCGTGTCCGGAGCCCGCTTATCGCCCCTTCCACTCAACGCTCACGGCTACCCGCCCCGAAGGGTACGGTTATGCGCCGCTTTCCGACTCCCGCACGGAATATGGAGGTACGCACCTCCTTTATTCAGCGGCCGCAACGGATAAAGAGTCAACTCATCCGGATCACATCAACGATCCAGGACGCGTTTCTACCCTCGTCTGCATGATCACGCCGATTGAAAACCCGGGAATCGATGACAGGCGATGCGGCCGTCGTTTCCCGGCACCGCTTAACAGACGGGGGGACACCTGGCATGACGATCGACTCCCACTTACGCGCCGTATCGGCCTGCATCTCAGTTGACGATCTTGATTCATGCGCCGCCTGGTACACCCAGTACCTCGGCCTCGCTGTCACCCAAACCAGGGACTTCCCCGAGCTTTCCGCGCGGGTGGCGTACCTGGAATCCGGCGGTTTGCGGCTGGAGCTGTTGGAGCAGAAAGGCTCACAGCCGGCACCGGCCCGTCCCACCCCACCCCACCATGGCGCCGTCCGCGGAGTCACCCAAGTGACCTTCTACGTGGACGCCCTGACCGCGGTCGCCACCGCGCTGCAGGCCGCAGGCCTGACGTTGGCGATGGACATCGTGACGGTCCCCGACCTGAACCTGTCTGCCTTCTTCATTCAGGACCCAGAGGGGAATCTCATCGAGTTCATTCAGTACGACACCCCTAACTGCACACCCGAGATAGCCGCGACGCCGGTATAGCACTGCCGGCCCCGGTCGCGAGGCCGGCGCCCACGCCCTGAACCCGTTTCTTCGCCATCGATCTCACCGGTGACCTACCCGTCCCGGTCTCCATACCCACCTCAGACCGCCACGGGAGCCACATATCCGGAGCCCGCTGTTGCGTTGGAGGAACCACATGACCGCAAGTACCGACGTCAGTCAGACAACCGAAGCCGTCGCCCGACGCTGGTTCGACGCCTTAACGTCCGGCGACATCCAGACGGCGCTAAGTTGCCTGGATCCCGATGTGGAGTGGATCAACTACACCCCTGTCCCGGGCTACAACACCGACATGACCTGGATCGGGACCTACCGGGGCCCGGAGGCGGTGTTCAACAGCTTCAAAACGTTCGTAGGGCTGGTGGACGTCAAATCCGAACGGCTGGTCCGGCTGATCGTCGACGGTGAGGAAGCCGCCGGGGTCATCCACGAACAGTCGGTGGTGAAGGACACCGGCGTGCCCTTCGAGATCGAGTTCGTGCAGTGGCTGACCATCCGCAACGGCAAGATCGTGCGCTGGAAGTCCTACACCGACCCCTCACAGATCATCCGGGCGCTCCGCGGTGACCGAGGGGACGCGTCATGAGTGCACGCATCATCGACGCGGTATGGCGCCGAGCCGTAGACGAGGTGACCAAACTGCTCGACGACGGCGCGGACGCCAACACCCGGGATCCCGATAGCGGCCTGACAATCCTGATGATCGCCGCTGGCCAAGGAGACAGTCAGCTCACTCGACTGCTGTTGGACGCGGGCGCGGACCCGTTGGCGGTTGACAGTCGGGGCGGGGCCAGCGTGCTGCACAAGGCGGTCCAGGGCGGCAGCCTGGACGTAGTTCGGCAATTGGTGGAGGCAGGCGCCTTCGTGGACTCGGTGGCCGCCACGACCGGCCACACGCCCCTGATGGACGCGCTGTGGTTCAAGTACCCCGACATCGCCGGCTACCTGCTCGATCAGGGAGCGGGGCTGAACCTGTCCACCCACTACGGTTTCTCACTGAAGGAGCACTTCGATTACGAGCTGAACGTCAACCGCTTCGGCAAAGAGCGTCTGCTGAAGGCCGCTGAACTCTTGCGGGCCCGCGAGGAGCGAGACCAGGCCCAAATTCAGGAACAGCGTCTGATGGCCGCCGTGGTCGCCGGTGACCTCCAGCAGGTCAAGGAGTTGATCGCGGCCGGCGTCGATGTGGACGCCCGTTATCCGAGGGTCAACGGCTTCAACGACGGCCACACCCCCCTGCTAGTGGCCTGCCGGGACGGGCACGCCGAGATCGCCGCTGAACTGGTGGCCGCCGGCGCCGACGTCAACGCCACCGAACCCACCTTCGGGGCGGTTCCCCTCCACAAAGCCGTCTACAACGGACGGGCGGACATCACCGCGATGCTGGTGAAGCAGCCCGGCATTGATCTCAATTTCCAAGGCGCCACGAACGGCTACACCCCGCTGCATGACGCGCTGTGGCACGGCTACGACGACTGTGCCCGCATCTTGATCCAGGCCGGCGCCCGGCTGGACCTGCGTGGTCATGACGGAAAGACCCCCTACGACATCGCCGTGGAGACCTTCGGTGAGGAACACGAGATCATCCCCCTGGTGAGGAGTTGAGTTCGATGTTGTTCTACGTGCAGATGCGGTGGAATCACGAGGGTCGCATCAGCCTCGAGGAGTTATGGGACGTCGAGGCCTTAGAGACTGAGCACGCCAAAGAGACCATCGACTCGGGCATGGTCGTCGGAATCTGGAAAGTCGCGGCCCAAAAGCGCGTCATCGCGGTGGTGGACGTGGAATCCATCGAAGAGCTCGACCGCACCGCTCTGGGCCGCCTGCCGATGCGGGAATACCTCGAGTTCGAGGTGGTCTGGCCGCTGCGGGACTATCTGGGCTTCGCCGAGGACGTCAAGAAACGCTACAAGGTCTGATCTCCTCACCTGTTGACCTCGTTCCGTGATCGATCACGTTTCACCTCACAACCGCACTGACAACCGCAAGGCGTGCTGTCCAGGTTCACGACAGGACGGTGGGGATGATCGACGTGTCGCGCCGGCTCCCCACCGTCGCTGTCCGAACTGTGTCTGCACCGTCCGTGTCCGCCGGTGCGTGCCGCGAGGACAGGCGGGAACGCCACCCCTATGCTGTGCTCGTTGAAACCGGACTAATACCAAGGAGCCGGTCATGGCTGACTCTCTGATCGCACTGGTCACCGGGGCTAACCGTGGTATCGGTCGGGAGGTTGCTCGTCAACTGGCCGAACGGGGGCATCGGGTCCTGTTGACCGCCCGCCGTCTGGAGGCCGCCCGTCGAGCCGCCGCCGAACTGGACCCGCGCGGCACACGGTTGGACCCCCGCCAGCTGGATATCACCGATGAGGCCAGCGTTCAGCGGCTCGCCAAAGAGGTGGCCGCGGAGTATGGCCGGCTGGACATCCTGGTCAATAACGCGGCGATCAACTACGACTCCGGGGCCCGAGCCAGCACCGTCGACCTCGCTGAGGTGGAACGCACGTTCCAAACCAACCTCTTCGGCGCCTGGCGTACCGTTCAGGCGTTCCTGCCGCTGCTGCGGGCCAGTAGCCATGGCCGGATCGTGAATGTGTCATCCGGCGCCGGTTCGTTGACGGAGATGGGCGCCGGCACCCCGGCGTACGCCACCTCCAAGGCCGCCCTCAACGCCCTGACCAGGATCCTCGCCGCTGAGCTGCGACGGGACCGGATCCTGGTCAACGCGATCTGCCCTGGGTGGGTGGCCACCGACATGGGCGGCTGGGGCGGTCGTCCCGTCAGTGAAGGCGCCGCGGGGATCGTGTGGGCCGCGTTACTGCCCGATAACGGCCCTACCGGAGGATTCTTCCGGGATGGGCGCCCTATCGCCTGGTGAGGCCCGCGCCGGGCATGGATGCGCCCCGTGGTGCTCAGCCGATGGTTCGCGCTTCCCATGATCCGCAATACTTGTGATCCGTGAGCGAGCTCGACGAGCGGATCAGTCGCCCGACGCGTCGCCGGCATCGGGTCAGTCGCCCCTCCCCCCAGTCCGACGCATCGACCAGCCCGCGCCCCACCGAAGAGTCGGCCCCCACCGCCGCCTCATCCGCCGATGCGGTGTGGTCCCCCGATGTGCTCGGCCCTGGGTTCGAGTCCCGTGAGATCCCACTGCCGCGGGATTTCGACGGGGAGCTGATCGCCACCCTGGTACGCCGCCGCGCTGATGTGCCGTCCCGCCGGGCGGTGCTGTACCTGCACGGCTTTTGCGACTACTTCTTCCAGACCGAGCTGGCTGACTTCTTCGGCGCGGCGGGGGTGAACTTCTACGCGCTCGACCTGCGTCGTTACGGACGCTCGCTGCGTCCGCACCAGATGCCGAACTACGTGGCTGATCTGCGGGACTACTTCGTCGAGTTGGATGCCGCGACCCGCATAATCCGTCAGGAGGACGGCAACGATCAGAGCCTGCTGCTCATGGCGCACTCCACCGGTGGCCTGATCGGGTCACTCTGGGCGCACCGGCTGCGTGACTTGAACATCCTCGACGGTGTGGTGCTCAACAGCCCGTGGTTCGACCTGGCTGGGGCGTGGTGGCTGCGGACGATCGGCACATACGTGATCGATGTGCTGGGCCGCTACCGGCCTTACACGGTGATCCCGCGCAGCCTGGGCTGGTACGGCCGGAGCCTGCACCGGGCCTACGGCGGTGAGTGGGATTTCGACCCGTCCTGGAAACCGGTCGTGGATGGGTTCCCGATCCGGGCCGGCTGGCTGCGCGCCATCCGCATCGCCCACCATGTGCTCCAGCGTGGTCTGGACATCCGCTGCCCGGTTTTGGTGATGTGCTCGACCCGGTCGGTCCTGACCTCGGAATGGTCGGAGGACATCCGCCGCGCCGACGCGGTCCTGGATGTGGAGCAGATCGCCCGCTGGAGCCCGCAGCTGGGCCGCCATGTCACCGTGGTCAGGATCCCCGACGGCATCCACGACCTGGTGCTGTCGCCCCGACCGGTCCGGGAGCGGGTGTACGACGAGCTGCGGCAGTGGCTGACCGCGTACACCCCGGTGTTCTCGACGACATGACCGGTCCGGGCCGAATGCCCGGTCACCACCCAGGGAGAAGATCACCTTCTACCGGCTGTAGTATCCCGTGCCATGACCGGAGGCGGGATCGAGACAGCCCTGATCATCTGTTCCCTGATCCTGGCCGCGTGGTGTCTGATCACCACCGCCCGAAACCGCTCCACGGACCTTACCCACCTCATCGGTACGGCCGTGGTCGAGTTCATCGTGCTCGCCCAGGTGGTGCTGGTCATCACCCGGCTGGTCGACGGCGAAGGTCCCGGCGACCTGGTGACCTTCATCGGTTACCTGATCATGCTCGTGGTGGCTCTGCCGGCCAGCGTCGCTTGGTCCTATCTGGACCGCTCCCGGTGGGGGCCGGCCGTGATTGGAGTGGCCGCCCTGATTGTGCCGGTTCTGGTGGTTCGACTTCAGCAGTTGTGGGACGCGCCCAGTGTCTGAGGGAATGTCTCCACGCCAGGGCCCTTCCGACACCGATCGCCCCACGACGACGGCCGGCGGCCCTGGCCGGGTCCTGGTGGCGGTCTACGCCCTGTTCGCGATAGCGGCCGGGGCGCGCGCCGGGGTGCAGATCGCGACCCGATTCGACGAGGCTCCCGTGGCGTACCTGTTGTCGGCCCTGGCGGCCGCGGTCTATGTGATCGCGACCGTCGCGCTGGCCCGCTCCGGCCCGATGGCGCACCGGATCGCCGTCGCCAGCTGCGCCTTCGAACTCACCGGCGTGGTGGTGATCGGAACACTGAGTCTGACGTTGCCGGACGCCTTCCCGGATGAGACCGTCTGGTCGGTTTACGGACGTGGCTACGGATTTGTCCCGTTGGTGCTGCCCATCATTGGCCTGCTCTGGCTGCGGCGTACCCACCCGTCCACCTCCCGCGTCTAATCACCGCCGCGGCTCAGTAAGGGGGACGCGCACGCCCTGCCCCACCCGTGAGCGGGGCAGGGGCCAGGGCGCCGGAAACCTGCTGGCTTTGTCAATACAGACTTTTTGCCAACACAGACTTTGTCGATACCGACTTTGTCGGTACGCGCGTCGCCTGGTCAGCGCTGGTCGAGCAGCACCAGGTCGTCGCGGTGGACGACCTCCCGCTCGTACTCCATCCCCAGCTCCTGTACTAGCTCGCTGGTGCGCCGCCCCAGCAGGTTGGGCAGTTCGGTGGCGTCGTAATTCACCAGCCCACGGGCTACCGGCCGCCCTGTCTCATCCACCAGGTCGACCGGGTCACCGGCGGTGAAGACACCGTCCACCGCCACCACCCCGGCCGGCAGCAGCGACAGACGCCGCTCCACGACCGCTCGGACCGCACCGGCGTCCAGGTGCAGCCGGCCCCGAGGCGTCGTGGCGTACGCCAACCACAACAACCGCTTCTTCGGCCGCGGGCCGCGGGGATGGAATATGGTCCCCACCTCCTGACCGGCCAGGGCGGGGGCGGCCAGCGCCGCGGAGGTGAGCACCACCGGGATGCCGGAGATGGTGGCGATCCGTGCGGCCTCCACCTTGGTCACCATGCCACCGGTCCCCACTCCCGAGCGTCCAGCTCCACCCAGCTGCACCCCGGCCAAGTCCTCGTCCCCGTGCACCTCGGAGATCTTCATCGTCCCCGGCCGCCGCGGGTCGCCGTCGTACAACGCGTCCACATCGGACAACAGCACCAGCAGGTCGGCATGGACCAGGACCGCCACCAGGGCGGCGAGCCGATCGTTGTCGCCGAAGCGGATCTCCTCGGTGGCGACGGTGTCGTTCTCGTTGACGATGGGCAGACTGCCCAGATCAAGCAGGCGCCGCAGGGTTCGGTACGCATTGCGGTAGTGGCTGCGGCGTACCACGTCGTCCACGGTCAGCAGTACCTGCCCCACCCGGATGCCGTAGCGGGCGAAGGATTCGGTGTACCGGTGGATCAGCAGGCCCTGCCCTACGCTCGCGGCCGCCTGCTGCGTGGCCAGATCCTGAGGGCGGCGAGTCAGGCCCAACGGAGCCAGGCCAGCCGCGATCGCGCCCGAGGACACCAGGACCAGGTCAACACCGGCGGCGCGGCGGGCCGCCAGCGCGTCCACCAGCGCGTCGAGCCGTTCCGGGTCGATACCCCCCGCCGCGCTGGTCAACGACGACGATCCGACCTTGACCACCACGCAGCGCGCACCGGTGACCTGGGGTCGCGTGTGTGTCCGCATCGTGTTTCTCGCCGTGATAGGTGGATTGACGTGACAGGAACTTGACACGGGTGATCGACCTGTCAGGACCATCCTGCGACACCGGTGACGCGGCGGCCCGGCCGGGTCCGGCTCTATGGGACAACCACCACAGTGGTGATCCGTCCCCGTCCCACACATCCCATGTATTGCTTACGTTTCCGCATCTGTCCGTCCGGTATATACCGCTATGTCAGTAATTGTGACTTGCTGATTTACAGTACGCGATGACAAGGTAACGACGCACGGAGTGTGGAGGTGAGGACATCGCTGGAGCTCGACCGCCTGGCTGTCGGGCCTCCACGCGCCCCTGCGCTCTTCCGGTTGTCCTTGTGCGTACCGGCGGGGAAGACCGCGGCGGTGGTAGGCCCATCCGGATTCGGCGGCACCACCCTGGCCCGCACCATCGTGGGTCTCCTGCGGCCACACGCCGGGCGAATCCTGGTCCGTGAGCACGCATCAGCGCCCGAGCGGGACATTACTCATCTCCCACCCGGGGAACGCCCCGTGGGCTTCGTCCCGGCCGGCGGCGGTCTCCTCCCGCACCTGACCGTCGCGGGGAACATCCTGTTCGGGTTGCGTCTGCGCCGGCGTACCTTCCATATCCCCGAACCGGCGACCGATCCCACGATCACGGCTTTGGGACTCCAGCCGTATCTGGACCACTATCCGCGTCTGTTGACCGATTCGGTTGTGCTGCGGGTCGCGCTCGCTCGCGCGCTGTCCCGTGCCCCCGAGGCCGTGGTGGTCGATGGCACCGCCGGCGCCGTGGGGTTGGGAGGTCTGGAGGAGTGGTGGCGCCGAATTCCCCAACACGATCGGATGACCCTGCTGATTTGCACCACCACCCCCGAGGTGGCGTGGTGGACCGACCATGTAAAGCAAATCCCCACTCGTGACCCCGAAACCGCACCCGGCATGGATCGGCAGTGAGGCCGGAGCTGATGACACCGATAACGCGTCGGGACGCCCTACGGCTGTCCGCCGCGGCGGCCTTGACCCCCATCCTGGTGAGCTGTGCCTCGTCCGCCCCGCTTGTGGTCACCGCCGCGTGGAGCGGCTCAGAGGCGGACGCGTTCCAACAGGTCCTGGACGACTTCACCGCCCACTACGGGCACCGTGTGGAGTACATCAGCGCTGGAGAACGGATCGACGCCCTGGTGCGCTCTCGGATGCGGGCCAACCGCCCACCCGACATCGCGATCCTTCCCTCCCCTGGCCTGCTGGACAGGTACCGGGCCCACAACTGGCTGCACCCTCTGCACACACCCCCGTCTCACTCACCCGGTGACGCGTGGAACGCCCTGACCTCTCGGGGGGATCAGATCTTTGGGGTGTGGGTGAAGGCGACCCATAAGTCTTTGCTGTGGTACCGCTCGGAGCGAGCGGCCATCCTCCCGGCCCAGGCCTCCTCATGGAGGTGGGATGAGCTGGTGGCGTGGGCGGCTGACCGTGCCCGTACCGGCCATCCACCGTTGGCGATCGGCGCCGCCGACGGCTGGGTCCTGACCGATTGGTTTGAAAACCTGTTGTTGTCGGTCGAAGGCGGGGGCGAGGTGTACGAGACGCTCGCCGCTGGAGACACGACCGCCTGGGACTCCTCACCGGTCCAGCAGACCCTGCTGGGTTTGGCCGAGCTGTGGAGTATCGAGGGTGTGTTCCCCGGGGGTGGCCGACGCGCCCTGTTGACGCAAAACGATGAGGCCGTCATCCAGGTCTTCGCGACCCAGACGGCGGATCTGATCTTCGAAGGTGACTTCGTCGCCTCGGTAGCCTCGGCGTTCCACCGCGAAGGCGCCGAGGATGGCCTGCGCTTTCTGCCATTCCCGCGCGGTGATGTCGCTTCTCCTCCCCTGGTGGTCGGCGGCGACGTCGCCGTTCTTTTGCGCGACAGCGAACCAGGTCAGCAGCTGATGTCCTGGCTGGCCAGGCCCGAATCGTTCCGGCCCTGGCTCCGGCGCCCTGGTTTCCTGTCCCCCTACCCGGTAAACAGTGACTGGTACGAATCCCCCATCTCCCGGACCCTGGCCCAGCAACTCCACAGTGGTGAGCGGCGGCTCCACTTTGACCTGTCCGATCGGCTGCGGGGTCCGCTCACCGGTGGCGATGGCGCCGGGCTGTGGCGGATCCTGCAGGACTTCTTCGCCATGGTCACCAGCGGTGACGTCGCTCCCAGGCAGGCCGTCGACCAGGTGATGAGGGAACTGGCGCGAATCACGGCGGAGGAGCCGTGAGCGACGTAGCTGATTCTGATCACACTCCACAAGCGACACCACCGACGGCCCGGGTCGCGGTCCTCGACAACGCCGGGGCGCCCCCGACAGCCGGGCTGTGGCGACCATCCCGGCACTTCCTGGCCTGGATCACTCCGACAGCGACGCTGCTGGTGCTGCTGCTCGGCCTCCCCACGGCCCGGACAGTGATTCTCAGCTGGACGGACAATGGCCGGTTCGTCGGGCTGGAGAACTACATCCGGGTGCTCAGTGACCCCCAGGTCCGGGTGGCGTTGCGGAACACCCTGCTGTGGGCGGTCGTGGTCCCCCTGATCGTGACCTGTCTGGGGTACGCGCTGGCGGTCACGACGCGTGCCCGGTGGGGCGGTCGGGTGATCACCACTGTGCTGGTCGCCCCGATCGCGTTGCCGATGGTGGCGGTCGGTATCGCGTTCCGCCTGCTCTATCACCCAGATCCCGCGTACGGCCTGGCCGCCTGGTTGGCCGCCCCTCTGTCCCACCTCACCGGCGCGGGCCCAGACACCGCGCTGCCAATGCTGTGGCCATGGCTCGGCAGGTGGCTCGGGCCCTGGCTGGGACCACGACTGATCACCGTCGCGGCGATCACCGCGTTTGTCTGGGCGTGGGCCGGCCTGGCGATGCTGGTATTCCGCTACGCCCTCCACACCATCCCACCCGAGATTGAGGACGTCGCCCGCGCCGAAGGCGCCACGGCTTTGGGTGTGCTCCGGACCGTGCACTTCCCCCTGCTGCGGCGGGTCGCGATCGTGCTGTTCGCCCTGGCCGCGGCCGCGGCGTCCCGCACCTTCGAACTGATCCTGGTCCTGGCGCCCGGGTCGGTTCAGGACGAGGCGGAGCTGCTCTCCCTGCACGTGTGGCGCAGCTACCACCAGGGGCCCCCTGGGCACGCCGCCGCGCTCGGTGTGCTGTGGCTCATGGCTGTCCTGGCCGGTGTGTTGCTGTTCCGGCGGGCTATCCACGACCCCACCCGGCAACCGGTGCTGCTCCCCGACACCGACCAACCCCAAAACTGGTGGCGACAGCGCCGGACCCGGGTCCGGGTCCGGCGGGTCATCCTGTCGGTCGCCCTGCTGGTCTTCTGGTGCATACCGGTGGCTCTGTTGGTGCTGACCTCGCTGCACAACCCGGTGGAGCAGGCGCTGCACGGCTGGCGGGCCCCCTTGTCTCTGGACTCCTACCGGGAGGTCCTGCCTGTCCTGACCGGTCCGCTTCTGCGGACGTTCCTGCTGGCCGGCGCCGTGATGCTGATCGTGGTGGCGCTGTCCGCCCCGGCCGCCTACGCCCTGACCTGGTTGGGGCGCCCGTCACGCCCGTGGGACCTGGCCGTGCTGTTGTGCGCGCTGGTGCTCCCTATCCAGGTGATCGCCGATCCTCTCAGCGAAGTGTTGGGGGTGCTGCGACTGTCCGGGACGACCGGGGCGGTGATCCTGACCCATGTCGTCCTCGGTATCCCCGTCACCACCCTGATCCTGCGCAGCGCCTTCGAGGCCCGACCGCCCGCGCACCAGGTGGACCTGGTCCGGCTGCGGGACTCTAACTGGCGGGCCCTGCTTACGGTCGTGGTACCGCATGCGCGACCGGCGGTGATCGCCGCCGCGGCGTTGCAGTTCGTCCAGGTGTGGAACGACGTAGTGGTGAGTCTGCTCTTTGACGCCTCCCAGGTCACCCCGATCGGGATCACCATCCTGGGTGAGGCCCGGCAGTTCAGCACGGGAGCCGGGACCGCTGCCGCTGGTGCGGTGTTGGCCTCGCTCCCCCCGCTGGTGGTGGTGATCACGTGCTGGAGATCCATCGTTGAGACCATCGGAGCGGGGGTGCGGCGCATATGAGTGTCTCCACGCCCCACCCGCCCAACGAGCCCGAGCGGAGCCCGGCCACGCAGCAACGGAGACGCCGGCTGCTGTGGGCAGGCAGTGGGGGCGGCCTGACCCTGGTCACCTTCTGCCTGGGGCTGACCGCCGACTCCCTGCAGGTGCTGGACACCGGCAAACCCCTCATCGATCTGGTGGAGCCGTCCTGGAGCAGCCTGGGGCTTTGGTTGCTTTTGCTGGTGCCGTGTCTCGCCATCGGCGCCATCGTGTTGTGGGCGGTCCGGCAACGGGACCGCGTGTCTTCCTCAGATGCTCCACCCCAAACGGAGCAGACATCCGCTCAGTCCTCACCCGGCACCGCTACCCGCGCCCCGTCCCTCCCCGCGCTTGCTTTCCCTTCGCAGCGCCCCAGCCGACTCCTGCAGCGGATCCAGTCCTGGTTCAGGCAGGATGGCCGTCGGGAACGCCCATCCGCCCTTTTCGGTGACGAACCACACTGGAGGCGGCTGAGCACTCTGCTGGCGCAGCGCCAGATCCTGGCCCTCACCGGCCCTCGTGGCGCGGGCACCTCGACGTGGGCGTGGCAGATCGCCCAGTTGTTCATCCGCGAGCACCACCGGGAACTGGTCTACCTGGATCTGCGGGGCCCTGCCCTCGGTTCTGCGCTCTCCGCCGACCAGGCACGGCGCTCCTTGCGGATCGAGGCGCTGCGGACGCTAGGCCTGCCCGACCGGGGAGACGTCCATCAGAGTCTCACCGACGCGCTCGGTGGCCGTCGGGTGCTGTTCGTGCTGGACAACGTCGATAAGGCCGCCCAGGTGTCCTGGCTCGCTCACGAGCTCCCCGACGGTTGCTACGCGCTGATCGCTGGGCCGTGCGACGGCCCTCTTGACGCACGTGTGGAGAGAAGTCGGCTGCCGCGGCGCAGCGCCTCGGACGCGCTCGGTCTCCTGGAGCGGATAAGCGGAGACCCCGTGTCTTCTCACCAGCGCTCCGCAGCGGCCCGTCTCGTGCGGCTGTGTGGTCACCTTCCGCTGGCGATCGAAATCATCGGGAATCTGATCCGCATCTACCGGTGGACACCGGATGATCTGGTGGCGGCTTGGCGCTCTGTGAGCTCCGCGTACCCTGCCTCGGACCCGTGTCGTCCGCTGTGGTGCGCGGCGGACATCGCCTGTCGGGCGCTGTCAACCGAGCAACGGCGGTTGTTCAGTGCCCTGAGTCTGGTACCGGCCACCGAGATTGACACCATGCACGCGGCGGCGTTGGTCGGGAGCCGACCGGAGACTGTCCAGCGGGCTCTCGCCCGGCTCGCCGGATTGGGGCTGGTCGCTCCGATACCCGGTTATTCCGACCGGTATCGGATCCCACAGTCGTTGATGCAGGCGGCCCGACGCTGGCTCGACGATGAGTCGCCCCGATACCGACGCCGTGCGGTGAACCGGCTGATCCGACGCGCGACCCGGACCGCCCAGGGGTACGCGGCGGTGTTTAATCCTCGGGAACGCAGCGCCCGCGCTATCCCGACGGCCTCCCCACCCGTTGATGACCTTCAGGAGGCCTCGGCGTGGTTCACCCGACACCATTTCCTGCTGCGGCACATGCTGACGCTGTTGCTGGATCGGTCCACCGGTCCAGTCGAATACCAGGCCGCCTCTCGCCGCTGGCTGTCCCGGCTGGCGGTGGCTCTGGCGGTGTGGTACGCCGCCGAACGCCGCCTGTCTGACTGGCGTGTGCTGTGTGGGGCGATCAGAGATCACGGTCCAGACGAGCTGCACGCGTGGGCGTACAACGAGCTGGGGGTCATCGCGCGACTCCGCGGAGACCTGGACAGCGCCCTGTCCTACTTCAGCGCGGCGCAGACACGGCGACGTGTCCGGCACCGTGGTCAGGAAGCCGCGCTCGCCCAAGTGGAGACCAATCTCGGGGTGGTGGAACTCAGTCGCGGGAACCACGCCATCGCGCTCGCCCTCCTGGAAGAACCCCAACACCGACGTCAGGACCGCTACGGGGAGGCGGTGACGTGTCTGGCCCGCGCGGCGGCGGCGTTGCTGGCCGGCGACCGGACCGGTCTGGCCGAGCAGCTGCTGAACCGGGCCGCCGAACTGGCCAAGGTTCTGGGGGACACCCGGCTGTACGCCGCCACGCTGCACAACCTCGGGTTGCTGTACCAAGCGCGGGGGGAACGCAACCACGGCGAATCCTTGTGCGAGCAGGCCGCGCGGTTGGACCCTGAGGGCTCATACCTGGACGGGGCTGTGCCCCTGGTGACGCGCCGCGTCGAGGCTGTCCGGTAGAGGCTGTCAGGTAGCCGAACCCGATGCCGGCTCACCGAGCGTCCGCGTAGCACTCGACAGTGGCGATATCGACCGGGAAACGGACCCTGGAATCGCCGAACACCGCCTGGCCAGCCCGCACGGCGGCCCGCTGGACCGCCTCGGCCACATCGGCCGCCAACCGCCGTGGGCAGTGCACCAGCACCTCGTCATGCTGGAAGAAGACCAGCTCAGGGGCGGCCTCCTGCGCTCCGCCGTGCGTACCGGCCCGTAGCCCGGCCAGCCGCTGCCGCAGATCGGCCAGCCACGTGAGCGCAAAATCCGCCGCGCTGGCTTGAATGACGAAGTTACGGGTGAACCGTCCTCGGCTTCGGATCGCCTCCTGGGCCCGGGCCTCGGTATCCGCCTCGCGCCAGCCGGGCATCGGTGGTGGACAGGTACGCCCCAGCCGGGAACGGACCAGTCCGCCGCGCTCGCCGACCCGCGCGGCTGCCTCCAGGTACTCCCACGCCACCGGGAACCGGCGCCGCAGAATGGCCAGGGAGGCGGCCGCCTCACCGGAGGTCTGCCCGTACATCGCCGCCAGCAACGCCACCTTGGCACGTGGACGGTCTCCTCCGAAAGCGTCCGCGGCCAACGCGGTGTACAGATCACCGGCGCTGGCGGCGTCGGCCAGCCGTCGGTCACCGGACAACGCCGCGAGCACCCGCGGCTCCAACTGGGCGGCGTCAGCGACCACGAACACCCACCCAGGGTCAGCGACCACCGCGCGACGGACCACCCGGGGAATTTGGAGGGCGCCGCCCCCACGGGTCGCCCACCGCCCCGACACCACCCCGCCGGCGATGTACTCGGGACGGAATCGGCCGTCGCGGACCCACTCCGACAACCAGGCCCAGCCATGGGCGGCCATCAGGCGGGACAGCTCCTTGTACTCCAGCAGCGGAGGCACCGCCGGGTGATTGATCCGTCGCAGCACGTGGGAACGCGTGGACGGCACCAGGATGCCCTCCCGCGCGAAAGCCCGCACCACATCGGCCGGGGAATCCGGGTTGACCGGCCGCCCACCAAAGGCGGCCGTGATCCGCTCCGCTAACGCCGCCAGCTTGGCCGGCGGCATCCCCGGCGCCGGGCGAGGTCCGAGCAGATCGGTTAAGACGGCGTCGTGAATGTCGGCCCGCCAGGGCAGGCCCACCTGTCCCATCTCGGCCGCGGCCAAAGCGCCGGCGGACTCCACCGCCGCCAGCAGAGCCACCCGCTCCGGGTGGTCACAGGAGGCGATCCACCGCCGTTGATCGGCGTGGACAGCCACCACGGCCTCGATGACGGCGACCCCTTCGGGGAGGCCGGTCTGGTCGGTGTCAAACAGGGTTGGTTGGCGTTCCCGGACCGGCGCCGGAGGGTCCTCCGGTACCGGCAGGCCACGCAGTCGGGCCCACGCCGCGGCCAGGGAGCGGGGTGCACCCCAGGCGCCCTGGTATCCCAACCGCAACGCCTCCACCAGGGCCAGGTCATGGCACCGAGCCACCCGCACCCCGGCGCGGAGCAGACGCGGGTACACCTCCGGCGTGGCGGGCCACACCCAGCGAGGCGTCCCTCGGCGCTCCCACTCGGCCACGGCGGCCGCCAGATCAGCGACCGGTTCGGCGGGCCCGGCAGGAGTGTCGTCCTCCCGCAACGGGCACAACCAACCGTCGGTCTGTCCTGTCCCGACGGCCACCGCGATCCGCACACGTCGATTCTGAAAGCTGAGTCCGACAGTTCAGGGCCGGCGCGACGGTTCGGCCCCGAGCAACCGGTAACCGGTCAGGGACCGCCCTCAAGCCCGGCCTGCCCCGACCAGCCCGGTCACCTCATGGGTCTATCGGGTCCAGGCCCCGCCGTTGTGGCGGAAGCACGGCGGTCGTCATGCTCGCCACCGCATGATCTCCTCGATCAACGGCCACGGCCGACTGGGTTGTGGCGGTCGTGGAGGGGTTGGGGGCGGGAGTGCTCTCCGCAGGATCGGTGGGTTGTTCTGCCTCAGGAGGTGCCGGCACCGGCCGCTGCTGGCCGTCGTTGTTCCGGTTGTTCTGATCCTGCCGCCGGTCGTTGTCCCCCTGCGTGGTCTGGTCACCGTCCTCGCCCTCGTCGGCCGTACTGTCAGGGGTCGGCACTGAGGCCTGTTGACCGCCACGGACCAATCGGTCGGGAGGCGGATTGAACTGCGCGATCTCTCGTCCGCGCAGGGCGTCCCGCAGGGTGTACGCCACCACCGACACCGGTGGTCTGGTGCCTTCCACCTCAGTAAGTCGGTAGTCCGGGTCCGCCAGGAAGGCGGCTCCCGCCAGCTGCGGCGTGTACCCGATGAACCAGGCCGCCCGGTTGCTGTCAGTGGTTCCGGTCTTCCCCGCGACCGGCCGGTTGCCCATGATGGTGCCTACCCGGCTGGCGGTGCCACCCTCACAGCTGCCACGCAGCGGCTGGTCCCCTACCGGGCAGCGTGCCGCGTCGGTGGCGGCGCGGGCCACCTCCGGATCGATGCGCTGCTCACAGAACTGCGGTACAGGGACCTCCTCCCCGTCACGGTCGAAGATCTGCTGCACCGGTCGAGGTTCGCAGTAGAGCCCTTCCGCGGCGACGGTAGCGAATGCGTTGGCCATCTCCAGCGGCGTGGTGTTCGGTACTCCAATGGTGAACGCGCCCCAGCCCTCAGCGTTGGCCGCCAGGCGCGCGTCCTCCGGATCCCGCCAGGTCAATCCCAGCCGCTCGGCCATCCGAACCGCGTTCTCCGGGCCGACCCGCTCCACCAGCTGCACGAAGTAGGTGTTGACCGACCGCCCGAATCCGGTCCACATGTTGAACACACCCGCGGTCCTGCCACCGGCGTTTTGCGGGCACCAGCGGTTCCCGCAGGCGGCGGGCCCACCGGGCTCCACAATGAAGCGCGAAACGTACCGGGCCGGGGAGTAGAAGCTGGTGTCAAGCTGGATCCCCTGCTCCAGCGCGGCGAGCATGGTGAACATCTTGAAGGTCGAACCCGCCTGGTATCCGGGGGTCTCGCCACCTCCCAGCAGGGGCACCACCGTGTTCGGGTAGTTCCCTCGCACCCCGGCCGCACGCCTGGCCGGGTCGGTGTGGGGACCGTTGTTGCTCTGGTCCAGGCTGTAATTGCGGTTGATCGCCATGGCCCGCACCAGACCGGTCCCGGGTTCGATAAACACCGCCCCCAAAGCCAGATGCGGTTCGATCTCCTCAGCAGCGATGTAGCGCTCTGCGAGCTGCTGGATCCCCGGATGGAGCGAGGTGACGATCCGGAACCCACCGCGGCGCAGCAGATTCTCACGTTCAGCCGCGGTCTGGCCGAACTCCTCCTGTGACAGCCACCAGTTGCGGAAGAAGTCACAGAAGAACCCCCACCCCGGCGCAGCGGAGACGCAGTCATTAGGGATGGTGCTCAGCCGCAACTCGATGGGGGTGGCCTGAGCCGCCGCGGCCTCCTGCGGGGTCAGCGCCCCGGTCTCGACCATCTGATCGAGGACCCAGTTCCGTCGCTCCAGCGCGGCCTGCCCATCCCCACTGGCTGGGTCGTAAGCGCTGGGGGCCCGGACCAGACCGGCCAGCAGCGCCGCCTCCTGCACGTTGAGATCGCTGGGGTCCTTAGAGAAGTAGATCCGGCTGGCACCGTAGATACCGTAAGCGCGGTGTCCGAAGTAGGCGATGTTGAGATAGCGCTCGAGAATCTCCTCTTTAGACAATTCCTGTTCGAGTTGAACCGCGTACCGCATCTCGCGAAGCTTGCGTATGGCGGTATCCTCGGTGGCTTCCCGAATCTCTTGGGGGGTGTCCGCTGAATAGACCAATGCGTTGCGGACATACTGCATGGTCAATGTGGAGGCACCCTGGGATACCTCACCGGCTTGGTGATTGGCGACCAGTGCCCGGATCACGCCCCGCAGGTCGACCCCGTTGTGTTCCCAGAAACGTTGGTCCTCAGCGGCAACGATCGCATCGATCATGACGGGAGCGACCTGAGAAAGCGGAACGTAACGCCGACTCTCCTCATAGAAGCTCGTCAGCAGCGTCTCGTTGTCCGCCGCATACACGTAACTGATCTGGGCCAGCGGCTCCTCCCGCAGCTCGCTGGGCAGGTCTTCGAAGGTCTCGGCTCCGTACTTTGCGCCAAGCCCGGCCACGGCGAACGCCGGGAATGCGGCGGCCGCCACCGCGACCCCGGCTGCGAGGCCCCACACGATCATCAGTGCGGCATTGGCGAGAATCCCGCGGTCGCGCGTTCGCTTCACTCTCCCAGCCTATGTGACCACAGTGGTTGGCTTTAAGCGTTGTCAAGGATGCGAAACTATTACTGATACGGAACCGGACGACTTCTGTGACCTAATTGGGATTGTGGCCATCCACGGATCGTCCGCGGATGGCCACCTACCCCGATCCTGTGCTACGCCGTCAACGGCTGTACTTCTCGATGCTGTCGTCCTCGCGGATCTGGGTCGCGGCGGCCTCGCACCGCTCCGCCCATTCCTGCGGGGTGATGCGGTTGGTCATCAAGTCACCGGTGGCCGCGTCGATCATGGGGTTCTCCATGGTCGCGTACCAGCTGGGGTACAGCCAGTTGAAGACGTTGTCACCGGCGTTGGAGAGCATCTGGGCGGCCGAGGCCAGTCCGGGGGACAGCTCCAAGCCATCCGCCGCGCCCTTGACCGAGGTGAGGCTGGAGACCATCTGCGTGAAGCCGGACGCGCCCTCCTTAGAGAGCATGATCCTCAGGTACTCCAGGCCTCCGCGGGGGTTGTTGGCCTGGGCGGGCACGATGAACGGCTCCCCAGGGGTGGCCCGGATCGCCTCGAACGGCAGCGCCGAGTCGGTCGACAGCAGCGGCTCGGGCGCGACCGCCATCCGGAAGTCCTCGGGCGTGACATCCGCCTGCTCGTTCTCCAGCCACGACCCACACGGGATGAACACGGCCCGCCCCTGACACCAAGCGGTCTGAGCCTGCACGTGGTCCATCCCCTCGGTGCCTTCCAGGATGAAGCCATCCCGGCGCAGGTTGTACACGGCGGTGGCGGCCTCGATGATCGCCTCGTGGTTCCAGGCCCCTGGCACCAAGTTGTCGATATCTACCAAGATATCCGGCCCGGCCAGCTTGGTCGCCATCGACAGAATCGGCCAGTTCATGTACCGGGGGTGCAGGCCCTGGTAGGTCCACGGCGCGATCCCCGCCGACTGGATCTCCCGGCACAGCGCGACCATGTCCTGCCAGGTGCGGGGGTACTCCCAGCCGTACTGCTCAAGCAGCGCGGCGTTGTACCAGATCCCGAAGACGCTGTACGCGTAGTTGAGCACGTAAAACGTGCCGTTGTAGCTGCCGACCTCGACGGTGCCCGCCACCAGGGTGTCCCGGACGGTCACGTTCGGGTCGTCCCAGCTGGGGGCGTCCAACAGATCGGTCAGCTCGTACAGCGCGCCGTCGGCGGCGAGCTGACCGTTGTCCATCTGGTTGGCGCCGGAGTTGTTGACCACGTCCGGCGGGTTGCCGGAGACGAACCGGGACTGCAGGGTCTGGGCGATCTGCTCGGTCGCGGAGTGTTCGATCCGCGCGTTGGGGTAGCGCTCGGCGTACATCGGTTCATGGATGTCCGTGGCGTACGCCTCGCCGAAGCCGCCGTTGAAGATGACGACCTCCAACGGCTCGTCCTCGGGCACACCCAACGGGTTGTCCTCGGTCACCTCGCCCTCAGCGGCGTCGTTGTTGCCGCCTCCACCGGTGGCGCAGGCGGCCAGCAGGCCTCCGGCGGGCCCGAGCGCCAGACCTGCGACCCCTGCCCGCTGCAGCAGGGCGCGACGTGACAGGGGGACGGGGAAGACTGGAGCGGTGTCTTCAGGAACAGACCGATCCTGGGGAACTGACATGGTCATCTCCTTGTCGGGGGAAAGACGCTCCGAACGATTCGGGGGACGCGGAGCGTGTGCGTGTGGGACCGTCATCCGTGTGGGCGGATGACCTGGGGTACAGGGCGGACGGGGTCATTTGAGGGCTCCTGCGGTCAGACCGGCCTGGATCTGACGCTGGAAGATCAGGTAGACGATCAGGACCGGCAGCATCGCGATGGTCAGTCCGGCGAACAGCGCGGCCCAGTCACCGCGATAGCCCTGACTGACCGCCAAGGCGGCCAGCCCCTGGGACAGCACGCGTTTGTCCTCGTCCGGCATCAGCACGACCGGCAACAGGTACTGGTTCCACTGCCCCAGGAAGTTAAAGAGCCCGATGCTGACCAGCCCAGGGCGAGCCATCGGCATCATGACCTGGAAGAACAGTCTGAAGTGGGAGCAGCCGTCCAACAGCGCGGCCTCGGCGATCGCGGTCGGCAGGCTCCGGAAGAAGGCCGACAGGAAAAACACGGTGAACGGCAGGGAGTAGGCCGTGTAGACCAAGATCAACCCGCCGTAGCTGTTGAGGGTGATGAATGGCCCCAGCACCGGCACCGAGCCCAGGTTGTCAACCACGAAGAACAACGGCACCAGCGCCAGGAAAACCGGGAACGTCATCCCGCCGACGAAGGCGTAATAGACGATCCGGTTACCAGGGAACTCGTAGCGGGCCAGTACGTAGGCGGCCATCGCCCCCAACAGCATGGTCAGGATCAGGCTGCCCCCTACCACGATCACGCTGTTGAGGAAGTAACGTCCGATGTTGGCCTGTGTCCAGGCACGCGCGAAGTTGTCCCAGTTGAGGCTGGAGGGCAGCTCCCACGGGCTGGTGAGGATCTCGTTGTTGGTCTTAAACGAGGTCATCATGGCCCACAGCAGGGGGAACGTGGTGAGCACGCCCCACAGCAGCAGGAAGCCGCCGTTGAGCAGCCGCAGCGGGTTGAACCTCCCCAGCCCCGACGACTCCGCGGTGTTGGTCTCGCGCGGCGCCGGCGGCGCCGGCGTGGCCGTTGCTTCGGTACTGATCGTCGTCACGACCGCCGCACCCCCTTTTGTCAGAATTCGATCCGCTCACGCCGGGATGCCCGCATGGACAACACCGCGACGGTCAAGGTCAGGAAGAACATCGCCACGCCGATGGCCGAGGCGCGGCCGAAGTTGTAGTCCATAAAGGCGGTCCGGTACAGCACCAGACCGACCACGTCAGCAGAGCGAGACGGCCCACCGGCGTTGCCGAGCATGATCTGGACGATCGCGAACCCGTCCAACGCGATGATCGCCAGATAAATCCAGGCCACCTGGATGGTGTCCCACAGCAGCGGCACGGTGATCCGCCAGAAGGTGGCGAACCGGCTCGCGCCGTCCAGCAACGCCGCCTCATAGATGTCTCGCGGGATCGCCTGCATGCCGGCTGAGAACAACACGACGTAGAACCCGACGTTGGCCCATACCAGGACCGCCAGCACGCACCAGAACGCGACGCTGGGGTCCCCCAGCCAGGCCCGCGTCAGCGCGTCCAACCCCACCGCGCGCAGCACGCCGTTGACCAGGCCGGTGCTGGGTTCAAAGGCGTACCGCCACAGCACGCCGATGATCGCCACCGACAGCACCTGCGGCAGGAAGTAGAGCACCTTGTAGACGCTGGAACCGCGGACCCCCGTGATCTGCATGGTGCCGCGGCGACCGCCCACGTTGAGCATCGAGGCGAAGAACAGCCCGAGACCGATCGTGATCAGCGGGAGCGCGATGAGCAGGAGCACGTTGTGCCACAGCGCGGCCCAGAAGTACTCGTTCCGCAGCAGCCACTGGTAGTTGTCCAGGCCGATGAAGGTCGCCTGGGAGGTGAACCCGCTCCATTCGGTCAGGGAGATGTAGAAAGCCTGTATGTACGGTGAGATGACAAAGATGGCGTACAACGCCACTGGCGGCAGCAGGAACGCCAGGATGAACGGGTACTTACCGTGCCGCATCTGGTGACTCCGTTCCGACAGCTTCGGTCTGGGCGGGTCAGGCGGTGCGTGTGATGCGCCCCGCGTAGCGGGCCTCGAGTTCCTGGTTGTGTGCGTCACCGCCGGGGATGTTCGCCGACAGGTACACCGGCGGCACCTGCCCGGCCTCAAGCAAAAGGCGGATCACCTCCGCGATGACCAGTTGCGCCAGGAGGGCCGCGGTGATGGAGGAGACCCCGCAGACCGCCCCGGCGCTCTCCCCCTCCACGGCGGGAAGAGGCAGCACGGCGTCACCGTAAGGCGCTCCGTTATCCAAGATCACATGGGCGTAGTCGGTGAGCTTGCGACCAGAGGGGTGGCGGGACTCCACCCGGGCACTGTGCTCCCGCGACGTGATCGCGATCAGCGGGTGGCCATGGTCGGTGACCAGGCGGGCGAACTCCACCACGCAGCCGTTGATGCCGGAGTTGGAGGCGATCACAAAAACATCGGAAGGCTCGGTCTTCACCAGCGCGTACAGCCGGTGTGCGACGGCGGGATCGCGCTCCAGCTTCTCGTCGAACAGCACACTGGACGGCTCACCGCCCCGGATCACCAAATCCTTCAGGGAGATGCGGTTGGAGGGCACCAGTCCCCCTGCCCGCCCCGCGATCTCCATCGCCAACGCCTCGGAGTGTCCGGTTCCGAAGGCGTGGACCACGCCGCCGCGGCGTACTGAATCCGCGATCAGCTCCGCCGCACGACCGATCGCTTCGGTCTGACCGGTCGCCACCCGCTCCATCACCTCACGGATCGCAGCGAGGTACGCCGGTGCGCTCACACTCCCGCTCATGCGTCCTGCTCTCCTGTCGTCTCTGTCACCGGTTCTCCCCGCCGTTCGAAGCGCGACGCGACCGCGGTGCACAGCAGGTCCACCGCGATGAGTTGGCCGTACCGTTTGGCGAGCCGCTCCAGTCCCGATGCCTCCTCCGCGGGGCCAGGGACCGCCGTGGTGAGCACCAGATCGGCCGCCTCCACTACCGGTGGTGTCTCCCCGTCGACAACCAGCCGATTGGTGATCGCTACGGTGGTCGCTCCCTGCGTCGCCGCCGCGGCGAGCATCTGCGCGGTCTGTGGCGTGGTGCCTGAATGCGAGATCCCTATCGCGACGTCTCCCGGGGACAGCAGTGCGGCGCTGGTCAATCCGGCGCCGACCTCGGTCCAGCTCCACGCCGGGACCCCGACACGGTACAGCCCGCGTTGCAGCTCCCAGGCGACGACACCGCTGCCGCCGATGCCGTAGATGTCCACCCGGGGCGCCGCGGCCACCGCCTCGGCGACCCGGTCGACCACGGCCAGGTCGAGCGCCGTGGCGGTCCCGGTCAGCGCCGTCACCGCCAGGGAGACCAACTTGTTCACCCAGGGTGCGGCGGAGTGCCCGTTCGGCGCGCTATTCCCGGCCTCCTCGGTGTCCCGACCAGCGACCGCGGCGGCCCGACCGGTCTCCTCGGCCATCAGCAGCCTCAGTTCGCCGTACCCCTCTAGCCCGAGGGCCCGGCAGAACCGGGTCACGGTCGCCGCCGAGGTTCCGCTCCGGTCCGCCAGCTCCAGGATCGTGGCCCGCGCGATGCCCTCCGGATCGGCGAGCACCTCGTCGGCGACCCGCCGGAGCGCGGCAGGCAGGACCGGCATGAGGGCCCGGATACGGGCGGCCATCGCGTCGCTCACCCGGGCACCCCCTTCCGGCTCCAGGTCAAATGTGCACGTTCCGGTCAGAACGGCGTTCCCCGGGGAGCCAGGCCCCGGAGATAGGTTTCACTAGATTAAGCGATGGTGAAAATTCTTACTGCGGCGGCCTGCATGTCAAGATTCTGAGCAGGTTTTTCAAAACTGTAACCTTTCTTTTCAGTTAACCCTCAGCTCACATCCTTGCCAAGCCCTGCGAGGTCCCAGCACGATGACGATCGCTCGCCCGGGATCACCCCAACCGCCGACGCCAGAGGAAAGGAGCTGACATGTCGGACACGTTGGTCCTCGGTCTGGATGTCGGCGGCACCACCACCCGTGCGTTGGTCGCCGACCTCTCCGGTGACCGGCTGGGGTACGGCACCGCCGCGGGCGGTAACCCCACCGCCCACACCGTGGACACCGCGGTCGAGGCGATCGGTACGGCGGTTCGTGCCGCCCTAGCCAACCTCGATCCGGCCCGGGTCCGAACGGCCACCATCGGCCTGGCCGGAGGCGCCAAGCTGACCGAACCGGCGGCCGCCGCCCGCTTTGACGCGATGTGGCACGCCGCCGGGCTCCGCTGTGACTATCACGTGGTCAGCGATGCCCTCGTCGCCTTCGCCGCCGGCACCCCTGAACCGGACGGCACGGTGCTCATCGCGGGAACCGGAGCCATCGCCACCCACGTGGTCAACCGCCGATCGGTCCGCATCGCCGACGGACACGGGTGGCTACTCGGGGATGACGGATCCGGGTTTTGGTTGGGCAGACAGGCGGTACGTCACACCTTGCGGACCCTGGACCGAGACGGCGAGCGTTCGCCCCTGGTCCGGGCTGTCCTCACCACTGTGCTGGGAAGCGAGGAGGTGGCCCCTCACCCACGGGTCACCGTCAACGCGCTCATCAACGCCGTCACCGCCCAGCCTCCGGTGACCCTGTCCCGACTAGCTCCCCTGGTGATCCGCACCGCCGCATCCGACCCCGCCGCCCACCGCATCGTGACGGAAGCCGCGGCTCACCTGGTGGAGACGGTCGCCACCGTCCGTCCCGCTGACGCGCGCTCCCCCATCGTGTTCGCCGGCAGTGTGCTCACCGGTGCCGTACCCTCCTCACCAACCGAAGACGACGCCGGTGACAGTCCGGTCGCGCGAAGCGTGCGCGCCACGCTCACCCAACGCTGGCCCGACGCCGAGGTCCGCATCGCCCGAGACGGCGCCGGAGGAGCGGCGTGGTTAGCCGCCACCGGCCTGCCCGAGCTCACCGATGCTGACCTGCTGTCGCTACACGCCCGGCTTGTTCAGTGACGGCGTCCTTGTTCAGTGACGGTGTCTTGTGCAGTGACGTCATCCCCGCATAGGGCGGTCCGCGCACCACGTCGTTCTGCGCCGCCGACGTTCTATGGCGCCGCCCCGCCTTTCGGGCGTGGTCTGTCCCGCGTGATGGGTCACCGACCGGTCATACCGGCTCGTCCCGGATGAGTTCCCAGAACGCGACGGCCGCGGCGGCCGCGACGTTGAGAGAGTCCACCCCCCGCCGCATGGGGATGCAGACCCGAATATCACTACTGGCCAACGCCTGATGAGACAAACCCGCCCCCTCGGCCCCGAACACCAACGCCGCCTGCTTGCGCCACTCGGGTCGTAGCTGGTGCAGCGGGACCGCGTCCGGGGCAGGGGTCAGCGCCAGAATCGTGAACCCGGCCGCGCGTACCCGCTCCAGCCCGGCCGGCCACGGCTCCAACCGCGCGTAGGGAACCGCGAAGACCTCCCCCATGCTCACCCGTACGCTGCGGCGGTACAGGGGATCCGCGCAGGAGGGGGACAACAGCACCGCGTCCATGCCCAGCCCGGCCGCGCCCCGGAAGATCGCCCCCAGATTGGTGTGATTGTTGACGTCTTCCAGGATCACGAGATGACGCGCGTTCGCGATCAACTCCTCGGCGCTGGGCAACGGGCGGCGCCAGAACGAGGCCAGGATGCCGCGGTGCACGTGGAACCCGGTCAGCTGCTCAAGCACGACCGGATTAGCCGCGTACACCGGGGCCCCCTTGAGATCCACATCGGACAGCTGGGCCACCCGGCGGGAATCCACCAACACCGACCGCGGCCGATAGCCGGCACGCAGCGCACGGCGGAGCACCAGCTCACCTTCGGCGATGAACAGACCGTGGGGCGGTTCGAAGCGGGTACGCAGCTCCACGTCCGTCAACGCGCGGTAGTCGGCTAGCCGCTCGTCGTCAGGGTCGTTCAGTTCTTCGACGATCATCGCCGCCGATTATTCCGGGCGCCGTGTCCCTCCTCCCGGTGCCCTCTGCCCTGATAAGCGTGGGTGACGGGTCCCCTCCCCGGGTGATGTCACCGCCCTGAATCCGACGGCGGGGCCGTCACCGGAGGGACCCCCTGAGTGAGCACCGTCGAGGCCGGCGTCCCCGGAGCTTCGGGCAACGCTGGAGTGGTCTGGATGGAAGACGCTGTCTGCGTCACCTCGGAGTCACCCGAGGCACCCGCGCCGGCGAGGGTGCTGGTGGCGCCTGCGGTGGGCTGAACGTTACGTACCGACTCTCGCGCCTCCCGAGAGGCGTCCTCCGCCTCCCGCTGCGCCGCCTGGGCCGCCGCCTCGGCTTGAGCGCCGAACTGCTCAATCTCCGACGCGTCGTCCTGAGGCCCGGCCTGATCCGTGGCCTGCTCCCCCAGCTTGCCCAGCGCGCCGCCGATCCCCTCCAAAGCGCGTGTGATCTCCGACGGCAGGATCCACAGGGTGTTGGCCTGGCCCTGAGCGATCTCCGGCAGCGCCTGGAGGTACAGGTACGCCAACAGCTTGGGGTCGGGGTTGGCGCGGTGAATGGCGTCGGCCACGGTACGGATCGCCTTAGCCTGCCCTTCGGCGTTGAGGACCTGGGACTCCCGGGACCCCTGAGCCCGCAGGATCGCCGCCTGCTTGTCACCCTCAGCGGTGAGAATCTGCGCCTGCTTGTGCCCCTCAGCCTGCAGGATCGCTGCCCGCCGATCCCGCTCGGCGCGCATCTGCTTCTCCATCGAGTCCCGGATGCTGGGGGGCGGTTCGATGGCCTTCAGCTCCACACGGTTGACCCGGATCCCCCACCGCGTGGTGGCTTCATCGAGCACCCCGCGCAGTTGCCGGTTGATCTCCTCGCGGCTGGTGAGGGTGCGCTCCAGGTCCATGGAGCCGATCACGTTACGCAGCGTGGTAACGGTAAGCTGCTCGATCCCCTGCAGCACGTTACTGATCTGGTAGGTCGCCGCGGCCGAATTCATCACCTGGAAGTACAAGACGGTGTCGATAGACACCACCAGGTTGTCGGATGTAATCACCGGCTGTGGCGGGAAACTGACTACCTGTTCCCGCATATCGACTTTCTGTCGGATTCGATCGATGAACGGCACCAGCAGATGCAGTCCAGCGCCTAGCGTGGTCTGGTACCGCCCCAGTCGCTCGATGATGTACTCCTGCGCCTGAGGGACGATCAGAATCGAACGCGCCAACGTCACCAACACGAATAGCGCGATGACGCCTACGAAGATCAACAGCGTGATCTCGCCGCCGCTCATATATGCCTCCACACCAGGGCGATGGCCCCCTGCACCTTGATGACCTGAACCCGCTCCCCTGGCTCTAACACCTGGGTAGCGTCAAACGCCCGCGCGCTCCAGGTTTCCCCATTGATCTTGACTAGTCCACGGTCACTGTCCACCCGTTCCAGCACTACTGCCGTGGCGCCCTCGATCGCTTCGGCGCCGACCGCGACCTCCGGTGTTTTCGGCGCCTTCTGCTCCAGTCGGCGTTTGATCACGGGGCGTACCGCTCCCACGGTAAGGGCGGAGACCAACGCGAATCCGATAACTTGAAATACCGGGCCGCCTCCGGCAGCGGCGATCCCCGCGGCCGCGAAAGAGCCGACGGCCAACATGATGAGTACGAAATCGAGGGTGAAAACCTCAGCCACGATGAGCGCGATGCCGATGATGAGCCAGACCAGGGCGGCCATGAATTCATGATCTCATGGGTTTCCAACTCTGGCGAACCGTACGTCGCGTACCCAAACACTGAATCAGGGTTATGGGCATCCCGCCAGTTGATGTCAGAAAAGCGGCAGAACAGATACAGGAACCCTGGCTTCGAGCCATGATCCACGCAGCGCGTCGCCGGGTCGCCGTGGGTCGTCGTGCGTGAGCACTGATGAAAGCCCAGGCAAGACCCCCTAATCTCGGTGCGGGACGCGCGTCGCACCGTGACCTGCGGCGATCGGTGGCGCCTTCGGTGGCATCACCCTCCATGGGCCCTGCGGGTCTGTGGATGACGTCCCCGATGGTGTCACCGTCGTCACCGTCGCTGGATCGACCTGCCTACCCGGCCCGGGACACAACGTGGGGAGACCACCGTGACACTGCTGCCCCAGACCGTAAGTGAGATCAACGATCGTGTGGCACAAGCCCAAGCGATCGGCAGGGTGCCATCGCTGGTGGCCGGTGTGGTACAGAGCGGAACGGTGGTACACCTGGCGGGAGCCGGTGAACTCCCGGTGCCTGACCCGCACACCCAGTACCGCATCGGCTCGATCACCAAGACCCTCACCGCCACGCTCATCCTCCAGCTGCGCGACGCCGGCCTCCTTGACCTGGACAACCAGCTGTACCGGTATCTGCCAGGTACTCCGGTTGGAGTCGTGACGCTGCGGCAACTGCTCGCCCATGTGGGCGGGTTGGTCCGGGAGCCAGCCGGGGACTGGTGGGAACGCTCCGCCGGATCCGACCTCGCCAGCTTGATGGCCGGGCTGTCTCCTGAGGCCCTGGTGCATCCCCCGTTCCGGCGCCAGCACTACTCCAATCTGGCCTACGGCCTGCTCGGCGCCGTGGTTGAACAGATCACCGGTCAATCCTGGTGGGAGGTGGTCCACGAGCGGATCCTGACCCCGTTGAAGATGTCCCGCACCAGTTACAGCCCACAGGAGCCGTTCGCTCGCGGCTATGTGGTGCACCCCTGGCACGGCGCGCTACGTGAGGAGCCACGCTATGACGCCGGCGCCATGGCGCCGGCCGGTCAACTGTGGAGCACCGTGTCGGACCTGGCGCGCTGGACAGGTTTCGTCGCCTCCCCCGATCCGGCGGTGCTCGCCGCGGAGACGGTGGACGAGATGTGTTCCCCGATCGCGATGCTCGACCCCGACTCCTGGCAGCGCGGCCAGGGCTTAGGTTTCCAAATGGCCCGGGACGGCGACCGGGTCTATGTCGGGCACACCGGCTCGATGCCTGGGTATCTGGCGGTCTTTTGGGTGCACCGTCGTTCCGGGACCGCCGTGGTCGCTTTCGCGAACGCGTACAACATGCGGGGAATCGACGTCGGCACTTTCGGTGTCCAATTGCTCAGCGCGGTGCTGAATTCAGAACCGGAACGCCCGGCTCCGTGGCGTCCGGGCGCGATGCCACCGCCTCACGTGGAGCCACTGACCGGCCGGTGGTGGTTCATGGGGATGGAGTACGAGGCGTGGTGGGACGCGACGCGGAATGAGCTGGTGATCGCCCGCCTCGATGGCCAGCAAAAACCCTGGCGGTTCCGTCAGGAAGGCCCAGGGCAGTGGCGGGGCACCGCGGGTATGAACCACGGTGAGCCGCTGACCGTCCGACGCTCCCGCAGTGGCGCGGTGGTCGCGTTGGACATCGCCACCTTCGTCTTCACACGGGATCCGTGGCCGGCGATGTGACAAAGTCGATCAGCCGCTCCACGGCGCCCAGCAAGGGGGGTTCGAGGTCCCGGAAATCGCGGACCGCGCCCAGGATCCGACGCCACATCTCGCCTGGGTCGGCCACCCCCAACGCCGCGCAGACCCCCTCCTTCCACGGCACGCCGCGTGGGACCGGAGGCCACGCGGCAAGCCCGAGAACGCCGGGCTTAACCGCCTGCCAGATGTCGACGTACGGATGGCCGGTCACCAGCACATCTGGCCCCTGGACCGCGGCGATGATCCGACTCTCCTTGCTGCCCGGCACCAGATGATCAACCAGGATCCCCAGGCGACGCGTCGGCCCGGGTTGGAACGCCCGGCAGGCCTGCGGCAGAGCATCGATGCCGTCCAACGGTTCTACGACCACCCCCTCTGCCCGCAGGTCATCGCCCCAGATGCGTTCCACCAGCTCCGCGTCCTGGATCCCCTCGACCCAGATCCGGCTCGCCCGGGCCACGCGGGCCGGACCCGACGGCGCCGCGATGGACCCGGAAGGGGTACGCGGGGCGGGTCGGGTCACGGGATCGCGCCGGGCGGGCCGGCGTAAGGTGACCAGTTTTCCCTCCAGCAGGAACCCCGCCGGCAGGAAAGGAAACAGGCGTCGACGGCCGAAACGGTCCTCGAGGACCACGCTGTCGGCTTCATAGGCGACGATCGCGCCGCAAAACCCGCTGTCAGCGTCCTCGACGACCATCCCCAGCGCCGCGTTGACCGTGGGAACGGTCCGACGGCGACGCCAGTCGCCCGCCAGCACGTCCGGGCCGTAGTCCACGCTCCGGAGCCCGTGGCGGCTCTGCCTGCCGGCCTCGTCGCGGGCCGGGGTACGGCATGGGTCGGGTTCCGGGTGGGGTTCACCGGCCATTGACGTCACGCTCTCTATCGCACTGTCTACATCAGACACCCGGATACCGGCCTGGGACGAGATCTGACGGCCCTCACCATACGGCCCGTTGAGAGGACGGTACGCCGATTAGCGGAATATCGCCGAGCGGCGCGCCGGCACGTACTCTGATTCAGGTGACATCGACTCCGCGTACCTCCTCGGCCACGGGTATCAGGCGCAGTGTCCGCCTGGTGCCGTGGGTACGTTCCTGGCGTGCGGGATTGGTTTCTTTCGACGATGTCGTGGACCATGTCACGCCGGATGATGACGACGAAGAAGAACACCTCTGCGCCGATCTGCCGGATCAGTGGCGCGCCGTATCACTCAGGGAAGGTTTGTCCGTTCTAGCCCGGACCCCGCCCGATCAGATCCGGCTTGTACTTCCCGCTCCCGGTGATCCTCGAGGCTTGCCGGAATCGGGTCGCTTCACCGGCGCCGCGTTGCTGGCTGGAGAGTGCATCATCGCCGGCAATCTCGGACTGGTCCCTGAAGTGACCACTCACACCTCCGGCTCTGGCGTCCAGTGGAACACCGTGACGTGGCGGGCGTACCCGGTGGAGCAGCCGATCGTGGAGCAGTATCTGAGTACCTCAGAAGCCGAGGCCGAGTTGAACGAGGCGCTAGCCGTGGCGACCGATCAGCTCGCCAGCTTGGACGTAGCCCGGTGGCGTCCGGAGATCGGGACCGCCCTGTCGGCTCTGCGCCGGTCCCACGACGGCCTGCTGTTGCCTCCCGGTTACGACCACCGGAGTCGGCGTATGTACGCCCGCGCCGGACTGCTTGATGGGGTTCTCAGCATTGCGTACGCCGACGCGCCCGGAGCCGCGATCAACGCGTACGAGGCCGAACGACGGGAAGCGGCGTTACGCCCGTTGGCCGCGGCGTGCCGCCGCGCCCTGATGGCCGCGTGCAACGCACCGCTCAGCGTCTGACACCGCGTCTAACACCGCCACGACCCAACCAATCGCCGGAGGCGGCACCTGGTTGAGCCGCCACGGGCACAGGTATCCGCCGCGAGCCCCGCGCGTGGTGGGTGGGTCAACCGCCACACCTTGACCTCAAGATAAGTTGAGGTTGCAGGATGGCGTGGCCATCACCCATCCGACGCGGAGGAATACATGTACGCGGTACGTCTACACGCGTTTGGTCCGGCCGACAATCTCCGGTACGAGGAGGTCAAGGATCCTGAACCCGGCCCCGGACAGGTACGCATTCACGTCGAGGCGGCCGGGGTGCACCTGATCGACACCTCGATCCGGTCCGGTGAGGCGGGGCCCTTCCCCCTGCCGGAGCTGCCGGCCATTCTCGGACGGGAGGTGGCCGGAGTCGTCGATGCGCTCGGTGATGGTGTCGATCCACAGTGGCTGGGGCGGCGGGTGGTCGCCCACCTGGGACCGGCGAGCGGAGGGTACGCCGAACTCGCGATCGCCAACGCCGCCGCCTTGCACGCTCTCCCCGATGACCTGGCCTTCGACGCGGCGGTCGCGATGATCGGGACCGGGCGTACCGCCATGGGGATCCTCGAGGTCGCCGAGGTGACCGCCGACGATGTCGTCCTTGTGACGGCGGCGGCCGGTGGGATCGGGAGCCTGCTGGTACAGGCAGCCCGGCGGATCGGGGCGACCGTGATCGGCGCCGCCGGCGGCCCCGCCAAGGTCGCGACGGTCCAGCAGCTGGGCGCCGACATCGCCGTGGACTACCTGCAACCCGACTGGACCTCAACCATCCGCTCCGCATTGGACGGTCGCGCCGTCAGCGTCATCTTCGATGGAGTCGGCGGCGCACTGGGCCGCCAATCTTTGGAGGTGATCGGGCTCGGCGGCCGATTGCTCATGTACGGCGGTAGCGCCGGGGACTGGACCTCACTGTCCACCATGGATCTGTACACCTACGGGATCAGCGCCGCGGTGCCGATCGGTCCTCGGCTTCTGCAACGACCGGGAGGCCTACGGCCGTTGGAGGAGAAGGCGCTGGCGGCCGCGGCCACGCGGGAGTTGGTTCCCCTGATCGGGACGCACTTCCCGCTGCGGGAAGCGGCGGCCGCGCACAAGGCCCTGGTCTCCCGCGCCACCACCGGCAAAGTCGTCCTGATTCCCTAATCACCGTCATCACAGCGGGGACCGACGACACCGCGGCGACAAAGCGGCGTCAAGACGACGAGGACAAGCCGCGTGGCTCACCAGGAGCGGCCGGCCACGACGTCACCGTGACGCACAGCAGTCGGCGGGGCAGGTGTCCCACACGGGCAGGCTGCCCAATTTACGGCGCGGTGTCGCCGGGTCGAGCCGCTCCTGGATGAGCTCCCGCACCATCGCGACGAAGTCGGGGTGGGTACCGGGGGTGGCCGCTCGGGCGAATTCGATCCCCAACCGCTTGGCGGTGGCCGCCGCCTCGGTGTCCAGGTCCCACACCACCTCGAGGTGATCGCTGACAAACCCGATCGGGCTCACCGCCACGTTGGTGACCCCCTGCTCAGCGAGCGCCTCAAGGTGGTCGTTGATGTCCGGCTCCAACCACGGCACCTGCGGAGGGCCGGAGCGGCTCTGCCACACCAGATCCCAGGGCAGGTCTGACTGCGCGGCCTGCATCACCAGGGTGGCGACCTCCGTCAGCTGCTTCAGGTACCGCCCGCCTTCGGGGCCGCTGGCCGCGTTCATCGCGGTAGGGATCGAATGGGCGGTGAACACCACCCGTCTGGTGGCGGGGTCGCCGGTCAGGCGGTCCAGGGCCTGACGCAACGCCTCGGCGTGGGGCCCGATGTACCCGGGATGGTCGTGGTAGTGCCGGATCCGATCGATCTGGGGTGCGCCCTCGCCGACTTCGGCGATCGCGGACGCGATGTTCTCGTTGTACTGCCGGCATGAGGAGTACCCGGAAAACGGTGTGGTGATAAACGCCAACGCCCGCCGCACTCCGGCGTCACGCATCTGACGCACCGTGTCCGGCAGCAGCGGGTGCCAGTTCCGGTTCCCCCAGTACAAGGGCAGATTGATCCCAACGCGATCCAGTTCCTCACGCAGGGCGGCCAGTAGGGCGCGGTTCTGCGCGTTGATGGGGGAGACTCCACCGAAGTGGTAATAGTGCTCGGCGACCTCTTCCAGCCGCTGGCGGGGGATGTTCCTCCCCCGAGTCACGTTCTCCAAGAACGGCAACACATCATCGGGCCCTTCCGGCCCACCGAAGGACACCAGCAGGATCGCGTCGTACCCACTCACCACTTCATCTTCTCAACACCCCAGGTCGCCCCACCCTCACCCCTGCGATATCCCCGCCAGGCCAAAACGCCGCACTCTGCCGTTGGCGGTAGACCTCACATGAGGGCTGTACATGCGGGCTTACATGTGGGCTGTCGTCCTTGCAGGGCTACAACGACGCTGGGCCATAACGACCATGGCCGGGCTGCAGATCGGCCCGGCCATGTCTTCGCGTTCCCCTCCGGCGGGGTACGCCCGCCGTCTTCTCAGGCGCCGATGGCGTGGAAACCACCGTCCACGTGGATGATCTCGCCGGTGGTGGCGGGGAACCAGTCCGACAGCAGCGCCAGGCAGGCGCGCGCGACGGGTTCGCTGTCGGTGAGGTTCCATCCCAGCGGGGCACGGGCGGTCCAGGTCTCCTCAAACCGCTCGAATCCGGGGATGCTCTTGGCGGCCATAGTGCGCAGCGGTCCGGCCGCCACCAGGTTGACCCGGATACCCCGCGGCCCCAGATCACGCGCCAGGTAGCGCGACGCCGACTCCAAGCCGGCCTTGGCTACACCCATCCAGTCATAGACCGGCCACGCCTGCTGGGCGTCAAAGTCCAAGCCCACGATGGCGCCTCCCCGCCCCATCAGGGGCAGGCAGGCCGTGGCGAGCGACTTGAAGGAGTAGGTGGAGATGTGCAACGCGGTGGCCACGTCCTCCCAGGGAGCGGTGAGGAAACCCCCGCCCAGGCAGCTCTGCGGCGCGAACGCGATGGAGTGCACCACTCCATCGAGGCCGTCGACGTGTTCGCTCACCCGGCTGGCCAGTGACTCCAGATGCTCGGTGTTGGTGACGTCAAGTTCGATCACCGGCGCGGGTTTAGGCAGGCGCTTGGCGACGCGCTCCACCAGGGACATCCGCCCAAAACCGGTGAGGACCACCGTGGCCCCTTCGTTCTGCGCGAGCTTCGCCACAGAAAAAGCGATCGAAGCCTCGGTGATCACACCTGTGACCAGTAGCCGTTTGCCGGCGAGCAATCCACTCACTGCGTCTCCTTGTCGTCGGTGACCCGGCCCGTGACCGGTTGTCCTCAGTGTCGGATATGCCCGGCGCCGTCAGTGCCCCATTCCAAGGCCACCGTCGACCGGGATCACGGCGCCGGTGATGTAGCCGGCGGCGTCGCTGGCCAACCAGGTGACCACACCGGCAACCTCGTCGGGGGTGGCGAACCGGCCCAGCGGCACGTTGCTGAAGATTTCCTGACGCCGCTGCTCGGACAGGGCCGCGGTCATGTCGGTTTCGATGAATCCGGGCGCCACGACGTTGGCGGTGATGTTGCGGGAACCCAGCTCCCGGGCGATAGAGCGCGCCAACCCGATCAGGCCCGCTTTGCTCGCCGCGTAGTTAGCCTGCCCAGCGCTCCCAGACAGACCAACGACGGATGAGATGAAGATCATGCGGCCCCAACGGGCGCGGAGCATCTTGGCAGCGGCGCGTTTCGCGGTGCGGTACGCCCCTCCGAGGTTGGTTTGGACCACCCGCGCGAACTGGTCCTCGCTCATCCGAAGCAGCAATGTGTCGTCGGTGATCCCGGCGTTGGCGACCAGGACCTCGACGGGCCCGAGCTCGGCCTCCACGGTGGTGAAGGCCGTGTCGACGGACTCGGGGTCGGTGACATCGCACCGCACCCCGAACAGATCATCGGGCGCCCCGCTGCCCCGGTGGGTCACCGCCACGCGGTCCCCCTGCTTGGCAAACGCCCGAGCGATAGCCAGACCGATTCCCCGGTTGCCGCCGGTGACCAGGACGGTACGCGGCACGGACGACTCCTCTCAGCGACGCGGGCGGCCGGTGATGGCCGTTCGATCGGAGAGAGCCTAGAGCACCGTCGTCGCCGACATGGGCGTTGGGTCGATTGAACGCTCCACGAAGATCGCGTGCCAGATGCAGAAGACCAACACCGTCCACACCTTCCGGCTGTGGTCGGCCTCGCCGCGCCGGTGTGCCTCCAGTAGCCGCAGCGCGTACTGCAGATCGAGGTACTTATCGGCGGCGGAATCGGTCAGGATCTTCCGGGCCCACTCGTACATGGGGTCGGCCAGCCACACTCTGGTGGGGGTGGGGAAACCACGCTTGGGTCGGTTGACGATGGCAGGGGGTACCACGCCTTCCAAGGCACGGCGCAGCGCGTACTTGCGGACCCCGCGTCGGGTGACCTTCCAGTGTGGTGGCAGCGTCTCCGCGACCTTGAGGACCTCCAGGTCCAGGAACGGTACCCGCAGCTCCAGGGAGTGCGCCATGGACATGCGGTCGGCCTTATAGAGGATGTCGCCCCGCAACCAGGTGTGGATGTCGATGTACTGCATGCGGGTGATGTCATCCAGCCCGGCGCACTCGGCGTAGAACGGCGCGGTGACATCGGTGTAGCGGACAGCCGGGTCGTACTGCCGCATCAACAGGGCCTTCTCCGGTTCGGTGAAGATCCGGGCGTTGCCGTAGTACCGCTCCTCCAACGGGGTTGTGCCACGTTCCAGGTAGCTGCGGCCGCGTACCCCTTCGGGGATCACCCGTGCCAGAGCCCGCAATCCTCGCTGCAGTGGAGCCGGCGCCTGGGTTAGAGGGCGCAGGGACTGGGGCTCCCGGTAGATGCCGTAGCCTCCGAACAGCTCATCGGCCCCCTCTCCGGACAGCACGACCGTGACGTGCTGGCTGGCCGTCCGGGCCAGGAAGTACAGGGGGACCAGGGAAGGATCGGCCACCGGGTCGTCGAGGTGCCACACGATGCGGGGCAGCGCCTCCATCATGTCGGTCGGCCCGATCGTGGTCGTGATGGTGGACACCCCCAGCCACTGTGCGGACTGTCGCGCCACCTCTGTCTCGTCGTATCCCGACACCTCATACCCGATGGTGAAGGTCTGCAGATCCGGACGGACCTCACGCGCCAGGGCCACCACCGCCGTGGAGTCGATACCACTGGACAGAAAGCAGCCGACCGGCACGTCGGAGCGTAGATGCATTCGGACACTCTCACGCAAGGTGTCCTGGATCTTCTTGAAGACGCTCTCGTCGGTGTTCTGGGGTCGGAACTGGACACGGTGGTACCGGGTGATCTCAATCTCCCCACCCGGCCGGTAGACGAACCAGTGCCCCGGTGCGAGCCGACGGATCGCGCGGTGCGCGGTCGCGGGATCCGGGATGTACTGCAAGGTCAAGTAATGGCTCAGGGCAGCGGTGTCCAGAGAGGTGGCGCTGGTGTCGACGTCGGTCTCAAGTTCGGCCAGGAAAGGCAGCAGCACCTTCTTCTCGCTGGCCACCCACAGCCCGTCCGGCGTGGTGAGGTAGTGCAGTGGCTTGATGCCGAAGCAGTCGCGGGCACCGAAGAGGACCCTCTCGTGGCTATCCCAGATCACCAGGGCGAACATCCCCCGCAGCCGGTGGACCATGTCACGTCCCCAGTGGTGGTACGCGGCTGCGATGACCTCGGTGTCGCCCTGGCTCGTGAAGGTGGCCCCGCACTCTTTCTGGAGCTGTTCCCGCAGCTCGATGTAGTTGTAGATCTCGCCGTTGAAGCTGATGAGATACCGACCGTCGGCGTACTCCATCGGCTGGTGGCTGTGCTCCAGGTCGATGATCGCCAGACGGTTGAACCCCATGATCACATCGGCGCCGTCCGACTCCTGCCCGGCCGCCGTGGCGGCCTTCACCCGAGTGTCATCCGGTCCCCGATGACGCATGGTGGCGAGCGCGGCGGTAAGAGCCTCCTGTCGTTGCAGCGCCGTACCGTGGGCACTCACGAAGGTCAACAATCCGCACATGGCGGGAGGGTGACAGAAAAACACTCACCGTGGCGAGAGGCGCGCCCACACTGTCGCCACTTTCTGATCACTTCTTCATAGAGACTTCACAAAGATTCGACACCCAAAAACTTGTTCGGATCTTTAGGGCATATCGGACACAACCTTACCTCGGGGCACCCCTGCCCCCTGCCTACCATGGACGGGAACAGCGTAGTTACCACCCGCCGGTGCCGGAGGGAACCCGCGGATGGACACGAACGAGGAGCGGCACATGGCTGAGGACAACAAGCCGGTCCACCACCCCGACTACCCGGAACGGCTTTTGGAGTTCATGCGCCGTGGTTGGAGGGATTCCCCGCTGCCCGGCCTGACGACGTTGGACCACGCCGCCCGACACGCCGAACGACGGGCGCGACTGTCTCAGGCTTTCCCCGGTGAAACCCTGGTGATCCCGACCGGCGGGGAGAAAGTCCGCAACAACGACTGTTTCTACCCGTTCCGTCCCGGCTCGGACTTCCTGTGGCTCACCGGTGAACACGACCCCGACGCGGTGCTGGTGATGCGCCCACACGGGGGCGGTCACGACGCGGTGCTGTACACCCGGCCCCGGTCCTCCAAGGACAGCGACGAGTTCTTCCGGGACCCTCAGTACGGCGAGCTGTGGATCGGTCGGCGTCTCTCACTGGCTGAGAAGTCGACACTGCTGGGGATCGAGACCGCGGACCTGGCCGAGCTGGAGAAGGCCCTCGCCGACCTGGACCGTTCCACCACCCGGGTGTTGCGGGGGTACGACTCGGCCGTAGATCGGACGCTGGCCACCGAGGAGAGCCTGGAGCGGGACAAGGAGCTGGCCGCGGTCCTGTCCGAGCTGCGCCTGGTGAAAGACGAGTGGGAGATCGCGCAGCTGCAGGACGCCATCGACGCCACCGTCCGCGGCTTCGAGGACGTCACCCGGGCGCTCCCCAGCGACCGGGGAGTGTCCGAACGGCTGCTGGAGGGAATATTCGGGCTACGGGCCCGACACGATGGCAACGCTGTCGGATATGGCTCGATCGTGGCCGCCGGCCCGCACGCCACCACCCTGCACTGGGTCCGCAACGACGGTGTGACCCGCCCCGGGGAACTGATCCTGATGGACATGGGGGTGGAGAACCAGCACTGCTACACCGCCGATGTGACCCGGACCCTGCCGGTCAACGGAACGTTCAGCCCGTTACAGCGCGAGGTGTACCAGATCGTCCTGGCGTCACAGCAGGCCGGTATCGACGCGATCCGCCCCGGAGTGGCCTTTAAGGAAGTGCACCGCATCTGCATGACGGTGTTGGCCGAAGGCCTGGAGGCGCTGGGGGTGCTGCCCTGCTCGGCTGAGGAGGCGCTCGACCGTGACTCCCAGATCTACCGGCGGTGGAGCCTGCACGGCTTCGGCCACATGCTCGGGCTGGACGTCCACGACTGCGCCCGGGCGCGTAAAGAGCACTACCGGGATGGTGTCCTGAAGGAGGGATACGTCCTGACGGTGGAGCCGGGCCTGTACTTCCAGCTCGACGACGAACTGGTGCCTTCGGAGCTGCGGGGTATCGGGATCCGGATCGAAGACGACGTGCTGGTCACCCCCGACGGTGCTGTCGTGTTGTCGGCCGCGTTGCCTCGGGCGCCTGAGGCTGTAGAGGCGTGGATGGCCCAGCAGCGCGCGGCAGGGTTCCGTCTTCCTGGCTGATAGGCGAACCCGTAAGGTCAGAACAAGCGAAGGTGCGGTACGACGGCGTCACACCAACGACAACGGTGTGGCGCCGTCGGCCTACCAGATCCACTACCCACCGTATCCACCCAGCGACACACCCAATCGAGTGATCGCAATTTCAGATCGGGTATCGTGTCGCCGCTCTGGCATAAATCCGTAAACCTAGAAGGCGGTAGAGAAAATCTCCAGAAAACGAGATGTCAGACGGCGAAAATCACATTCGATAAGGAACGCCAAAGAGACGGTCTCACGACCGCTGGAGACTGGTGTCGGCGTCATCGAGTGGTATCACCTCACGCAGGAAGCCACGCGCTAAGAGGAAGTCAGCGAGACTGTCCCGGTGGTTGTCACAAGCGAGCCAGACCTTACGCCGATCGGGTGTGTGCAACCGGGGATTGTTCCAATGCAGTTGATACCGCGCGGGAAGTCGACATCCCTTCGCTGAACAGATGAGAGCCTGGTCAGACAGGTCGGAGGTCATAAGATCACGGTAGCCTGCCTGCTCATAACGAGGGTCACCGCGGTCCCAAGTGCGGGAAGTGTGAGAACTTCACCCTACGGAAACAACCCACACGTTGGATGGGAAGAACAACGCTGACAAGAACAACCTCACGGTTCCTGAAATGAAAGGACGCCGGGCGACCACGGGGGAAGCCGCCCGGCTCCGAGCTCAATAGTACACGTCCATGGAGGCTCGTTGTCTACCCGGTATCCCACTCCCTTCGGATGAATCCTTCACTTCCGAAGCGAACTACGGCATGGCATGGTGGTCCACCATCCCGAACGTGTCCGATAACGATCTTTTCGGCACGATCATTTTTACGGAACAGCGGTTCGTGAACACGCCCTGCTTCGTTCCTGAACCCCAGTCCGTGAGCCGTTCCTGGATACGACATGCAAGGCTTGGAGGCGGCCCGATACACAGGTCGATCCGGCCGCGTAACGTAGCGGATCACGGGATACCCAGACGGCGGTATCAAAGCCCACGCTCGTGGAGGTCAGGTGAGCGCACAGACCACTCCCGCGCAAGACGCCAGCCTGCTAGAGAAGGCGCTGTTCGAAGTTAAGCGGGTCATTGTCGGACAGGACCGCATGATCGAGCGGATGTTCGTGGCGCTGCTCGCTCGGGGTCACTGCCTGCTGGAAGGCGTGCCTGGAGTGGCTAAAACGCTCGCTGTGGAGACGGTGGCCCGGGTGGTTGGGGGGTCCTTCGCGCGGATCCAGTTCACCCCTGACCTGGTACCGGCGGACATCGTCGGCACCAGGATCTACCGGCCCAGCAGCGAGAAGTTCGATGTCGAGCTGGGCCCGGTCTTCGTCAATTTCCTCCTCGCCGATGAAATCAACCGGGCCCCTGCGAAGGTGCAGTCGGCGTTGTTGGAGGTGATGGCCGAACAGCAGGTGTCCATCGGCGGCGAGACCCACCAGGTGCCCAAGCCGTTCCTGGTGATGGCGACCCAGAACCCCATCGAGCAGGAAGGCGTCTATCCCCTGCCCGAGGCCCAGCGGGACCGCTTCCTGTTCAAGGTGGTGGTGGGCTACCCCAGCGATGTTGAGGAACGGGAGATCATCTACCGGATGGGGGTCACCCCGCCGGAGCCCAACCGCGTCCTCACCCCAGAGGATCTGCTGGCGCTGCAGCAGAAGGCGGACGAGGTCTTCATCCACAACGCTCTGATCGACTACACGGTCCGTCTGGTGTTCGCCACCCGGGACCCGGCGCAGTACGGGATGCCGGATGTGGCCCCTCTCATCCAGTACGGCGCGAGCCCACGGGCCTCCCTCGGTCTGGTGCGTGCCGCCCGGGCGCTGGCGCTGCTGCGCGGACGCGACTACACCCTGCCCCAAGACATCCAGGACTTGGCACCCGACATCCTTCGCCACCGTCTGGTGCTCTCCTATGACGCCTTGGCCGACGGCGTCCCTCCCGAGCAGATCATCGATCGCATCCTCTCCACCGTGCCGCTTCCCACGGTGACGCCCCGTCAGGAGGCCGATCGGCGCCCCAGTGGCGGCTCAGCGTCCAACACAAGTGGTGTGATATCCGCGCCTTCGTACCCCAGTAGCCCGGGCATGGTACAACCCCGGCAGGCCTGGCCTCAGCAGCCCAGCAGCGGACAACATTCATGAAGCGTTTTCGTCTTCGTAGTGCTCGCGTGCCACGCAGTCAGCCCGCGCCCGCGACGGAGTACTCCCCGTCGGGAAGGGCCGAGTTCGTGCTGTCCCGACTCCAACTGCTGATCAACCGTCGACTCGACGGGTTGCTGCAAGGGGACTATCTGGGACTGCTCCCGGGCCCGGGCACCGAAGCGGGCGACTCTCGGGAGTACCGGCCCGGTGATGACGTGCGGCATATGGACTGGCCGGTGACGGCCCGCACCACGGTGCCGCATGTCCGCCAGACCATCGCCGACCGTGAACTTGAGACCTGGCTGGCGATAGACCTGTCGGCGAGCCTGAACTTCGGCACCGCCAAGTGCCTCAAGCGGGACCTTGCCCTCGCGGCCGCGGCCGCGGTGGCCTACCTGACGGTGCGGGGTGGTAACCGGATCGGCGCCGTCATCGGTACCGGTGAGTCGACGATTCGGATACCGGCCCGCTCCGGGCGTCTCGGCGCCCAAGGAGTACTCCGCGCGGTGGCGTCGACTCCGACTCCGGAACGCGGTGGACGCACCGATCTGGCGGCTCTCGTCGACGCCCTCAACCGGCCACCCCGCCGCCGCGGCCTGGCGGTGGTGATCTCCGACTTTCTGGCGCCCAGCGGCTGGGAGTATCCGCTGCGCAAGTTGGGGGTACGACATGACCTGCTCGCGGTGGAGATCATTGATCCTCGTGAGCTGGAACTGCCCGACGTAGGCGTTTTGGAGCTGGTTGATCCTGAGACCGGAGAGATGCACGAGGTTCAGACCGCGGACCCGCGGCTGAGGCAACGCTACGCGGTACAGGCCGCGGCGCAACGAGCGGCGATCGCGCGCTCCCTCCGCGAGGCGGGCGCCGCTCACTTGACACTGCGTACCGATACTGACTGGTTGATCGAGATCGTGCGGTTCGTCGCCGCCCAGCGGCACGCCCGTACCCGGGGGACGACACGATGATCCGGTATCTGGAACCCTGGTGGCTGCTGGCTGTGATTCCGGTGCTGGCCCTAGCCGTCGCCTACATCTGGCTCCGTTGGCGCCGTTCACAAGTGGCGGTCCGCTTCACGAACCTGGAATTACTGCGTTCGATCGCGCCTCGCGGGTTGGGATGGCGACGGCACGTGCCAGCCGTGGCTTTCCTGCTCTGCCTGCTCATCCTGGCGTTGGGGATGGCTCGCCCCGCCACCGACGTGCGCGAACCGTTGGAACGAGCCACCATCGTGCTGGCCATCGACGTGTCGCTATCGATGCAGGCCCAGGACGTGGAGCCGGACCGGATCACGGCTGCCCAGGAGGCGGCCGTGGATTTCGTTGAGCAGCTTCCGGAGCAGTACCAGGTGGGCCTGGTCACCTTCGCACGCGCCGCCAACGTCGTCGTGTCCCCCACCACGGAACGGGAGCGTGTCACCCAGGCCATCAATACCCTGGTGCTGTCGGAATCCACCGCCACGGGTGAGGCGGTGTTCGCCGCTTTGCAGGCGATCCAGTCGGTCCCGGCGGCGGGTGCCACCACACCGCCACCGGCGCGCATCGTGCTGCTGTCGGACGGTTACCGGACCTACGGACGTAGCACCGAAGAAGCCGCGGCTGCCGCGGCCGCCGCCAACGTCCCGGTGTCGACGATCGCGTTTGGAACCGACGCTGGCAGCGTCACCATCGACGGCCGTACCGTGCGGGTCCCGGTAGACCGCGCCGCGCTGGAGCAACTCGCCGAGCAGACCGGTGGCCGCTTCTACGAAGCCTTCACCGCCGAGGATCTGCGGCAGGTCTATGAGGACATGGGCAGCTCGATCGGGCACCGGGTGGAAGCCCGGGAAATCAGCCAGTGGTTCATCGGCTTCGCGCTCCTGTTGGGCCTGACCGGCGCGGTGCTGAGTCTGGTGTGGACCTCCCGGATCCCGTAGCAGCCCAAACGGATCCGCCCTGGCCCTCCCAACCTCCGTCCACCGCCGCGGATAAGCGGCCACACGCAGGGGCCGCCATCGGCGCTGCGGACGCGGAGCGGATGGGAGGGTCAGGTGACCATGTCACATCCCGGCCGTGGGGTGTTCATGACGCGGGATGTCAGTAACGTTCGACGAGATGCTCCCGACCTGGAGGTGGCGGATACGGCTCCGGCCAGAAGTCAGTGATCCGAGCGATCTTCCCCGTTTCGTCGAGTTGGAAGAAGGTCAACCCGGGCTGACCATCGCCGTCCACAATGAAGTTGATCCAGGTCACCGCCTGGTCCCCGTCGGCCACCAGCCGTTCAATGGTGACGCTCCAGCCTTCCGGGTACGCGGCGTTGAACCGGACATAGGCCTCCCGACCACGGACACGTTCCCGGGTCTGGGGGATCTCGTACAACACGTCATCGGCCAACAGAGCGCCGAACCCGTCCCAGTCCCGGGAGTTCGCACACGCCCAGAAGGCCTCTACGACCTTACGCGTGTCCGTCATACCCGTGACCGTAATCGTCGGGGCCGACAGGGTTGAGTTGAGTCTCCATGCCCCCACGGCATGGCGCGATCATAACCATCGTATGACCGAATCACCGCCTCGGGTCTACAGTCGTCCATCCAACTGTGCATAGCCCCGGCGGACCGCCTCCAGGGACGGCCCTGGGCCTAATGGTGACCGAGCAGCGACCTCCTGTGGTGGGAAGCCCGCGGCGTGGCCTTCCCGAATGAGCCAGGCCAAGGCGGCCAACTCATCGTGTTGCCGACGCACGAAGGCCTCGTCCACGACCGCGCCGTGGCCTGGCACGATCCGCCAGGCGCCGCCGGTCTGAGCCATCAGGTGGAGCAGCTCGGCCAGGGCGTGTGGCCAGTCCAAGGGGTATGCGTCGGAGAACTGTACCGGTGCTCCCTCCTCAACCAGATCTCCTGCGATGGCCACCCGCGCGTCGGGGACGATCACGATCAGATCTCCCGCGGTGTGACCAGGCCCGACATGGCGCAGCTCCACCCGCCGCCCACCCACGTCAAGCGTGGCCTGGTCACCGACGATGTCGGTGGGCGGCACGATCTGGACCTCGGTCAAATCGCCCCGCTCTGGATGCTCCTCCCCGAACTCCCGCAACGCCTCGGCCATCACCTCCCCCGGCCGCTCAACCAGGACGCGCTCCGTCTCCCGGTGCGCCCAGATCCGGCACCCGGCGTATACCTGGTTGCCGAAGCAGTGATCGAAATGGTGATGGGTGTTGACCACCTGGGATGGGGTGACACCCAGACGACGCGCCTGCCGTGGGGTCGAAAGGGTGTCGATGAGTAGGCTCTCCCCCTCACCGGTGATGAGAGTGGCGTTCACGTCGAGGACGGGGTGACGCCAGACGGACACGCCCTCCCCTACCTCGACCCATCCGGCTGTCATGGCTGGTCGGACTCCGTCAGCCCGAGAGCCTTGGCCAGGAAGTCACGCCGGTTCAACACCACGCGCTCCACACGCCCTTCGGCCACCACGGTAGCGTCGTCCCGGGCCACCACCTCAAACAGCAGCCGTCGGCCGTCGATTTTGGCCAGACGTGCTTCGGCGACCACCGTACGCCCCAACGGGGTAGGTCGGCTGTGGTCCAGTTCCACTCGGGTCCCCACCGTGGTCATCCCCGGAGGCAGGCGTGTGGCGGTCGCCGCGACGGTGGCAGCCTCACACAGTGCGAGTAACCGTGGCGTACCGAGTACAGGTACATCCCCCGAACCCAAGGTCTGGGCGGTATCGGCGTCGGTAACCTGAAGCTCCACCCGGGCTGCGAGCCCAGGGGTCAACCCAGGCATGGAACCGCCCGAGGCACCGTAGGACGGCACGGGCGACGGGCTGGATACGAGGTCCATGTTCTTCAGCCTAGGGCGTCATGGCCGTAAAGCGGATGGTTGAACGCCTATCCACCTACTCACTCAGGCCGTGACATGGGCGTCAGATGCGTTGGAACGCACAAAGGCCGGGTATCTAGACGGTGTCATGTGCTTGACCGGTAAGCTGAGCCGCCATGGTGCCCGCGGGATCGGATGTTCTCGCGACCACGTCCGGTACCCCCGAAGGCCCGCCTCAGCGTCGGTGGCGTGACCGGCGTGTTATCGCGATGTCGGTATGGGTCGCGTTAGCCCTCCTGGGGCTGTTGACGGTCGGTCTGCCCACCGATCCGCTCTTTGCGTTCGTCTGGATGTGGTCAGGCGTCATCGCCTGGAACATTCACCGTCCGTGGCGGTCGCATCTGCGGTTCGTCCGGGATTGGGCACCGATCCTGCTGCTGCTGATCGGGTACAACCTCAGCCGCGGACTCGCCGACAACGGAGTCACCCCTCACGTCACCGAACTCATCACCGCTGACCTGTGGTTGACCGGCTGGTTCACCGGTGATGTGGTGCTGACGGTGTGGCTGCAGGAGCGCTTCTACACCCCCGACGCGGTCCAGTGGTGGGACGTGGTGGCGAGTTGGGTGTATTTCTCCCATTTTGTCGCGGCTCTTGCGATCGCGGTGGTGCTGTATCTGCGCTCCCGCCCCCTGTGGCGCTCCTTCATGACGCGCTGGATCTTCCTGTCGATGGCGGGGCTGGTCACGTACTTCCTCTACCCCGCCGCACCGCCGTGGTGGGCCGCCGAGTACGGGTATTTAGAACCCGTGGACCGGATCTCCACGCGGGGGTGGGGAGCGATCGGTTTGGAGGCCGCTGGCAACGTGCTCAATGTCGGTCAGGCGGCGAGCAACCCGATCGCGGCGATGCCGTCGCTGCATACCGCCTTCGCGCTGTTTGTGGTGGCGTTCTTCTTCCCCCGGGTCCGGGGACGCTGGATACCGGTGCTGCTGCTGTACCCCTTGGCCATGACCTTCACGTTGGTCTACTCGGCCGAGCACTACATCATCGACGTGCTCGTGGGGTGGCTCTACGTTGGCCTCACCTTCCTGGTGGTCGGCGTCGCGGAGCGTTGGTGGGCCCGGTACCAGCGCCTGACGCGCGCCCGCGCTGCGGACGGTGGTGAGGAGCACGCCTCCGACGGTCCGACCGGCTCCGATGGGCCCGTCGACTCCGACGGCGACGATGGCTCCCACACCCTGGTGGGAACTAAGGGTGACGGAATCCAGACAGCGCGCTACCCATAACGGGTCAGATTTCGGACACTGATCACGGAAGCTGTCTGGTTTCCGACGGCCACGCCTTCCCGCGGCTGTGACCTGCCGGGCAGGCATGAACGGAGCAGATCATGTCCGCGACCGCGCTGTTCCTGGCGGGGTTCATCGCCCTGCTGCTGTGGCTCGCGGCCTTGGTCGCGATCACCCTGATCGCCCGCCCTCGTGCCGTCCTCGCAGGTCCGGCCAGCGATGAGTTGGGGAGCGAACGCCCCGCCGTGGTCAACTTCCTCGTCAACCGGTGGTCCTGCACCCCGGATGCGGTCCGCGCCACGATTGTGGATCTGATCGCCCGCGGCTACCTCCGGCTCCGGGCACCGGCGCCGGGTCAGCCCGCTGCGGCGACGGTACGCCCAGACTCCCCGGTACGTGTGGCGTTGACCCGCTACGAGCGTCGGGTACTGCGCCGGCTGCGGCAGTTGATGCGCGAGGGGGTGGCGGAGCCGGGCGGTATGGTGCCGCTGTCTGCCCTGGCGTTCCGCCGCCAGGGCGCGGCTCGCCGCTGGCTTACCCGGTTCGCCGAGGAGGTCGCGGCCGAGGCACGCGCCAAACGGCTGGCGCGGATTGGGGTCAGCACCAGCCTGCTGTCGCTGGCGACGACGATCCCGGCCGCGCTGCTCGCGCTTGGGGTGCTCTTCACCGACGGCCTGCGCAGGTTCACGATATTTGAACAGGTTTTGGCATTCTTAGCCATATTTCTAGGGGTTATCGCCGGGCTGATCCTTCTGACCGAGCCCGCGCGGCATCCCCGAGACACCCGGGCCGGACGCCTCATCGCCACGCACTGGCTGGGGGTGCGCCAGTACTTCACGCAACGGCGTACCGACCTGTGTCAGGCCGATGTGGCGGACGTGCTCCGCCTGGGGCGGGAACTGGCCTACGCCACCGCGCTGGGCGTGACGCCGGCGATCCAGGAGGCGATCGACATCGTGCCGGGACGGCCGCGGCAGATCCGCTCCGACTACGGCGGCACCTCGCGCACCGTGCTGGTACGCCCACCCAGGCTGCCCTGGATCTGGGGTTGGGGGGCGGTGGGGTGCGCGGCGACCGGGCTGGCCGCGGCCGGGATCGCTGTGCTGGACGGGTGGCTGCTGCTGCGGTACGGGGGTCAGCTACCGGACAGCATGGCGTTCGGCGCCGGGGTCGGCCTGGCCGGCCTGATCGGGTGTGCCCTGGCCTTGGTGACGCTGGCCGTGGTCGATGTGGTGCTCACCGTCGAGCGGACCGGCGTGGTGCTGTTCGTGGAAACCGCCCCGGGGGTGTGGGCGCACCGGCGACCGCACATGGCGCCACAGACGACGCGCCACTACCGGATCGCGGTGGATGACGGCCACAGCGGTGAGGTGACCCCTTGGGCGCTGCCGGCCGCGTTGTGGAACGGCACCTGCTCCGGGGACGTGGTCCAGGTCCGGGTCCGCCGGCTCACCGGCCTTGTGGTCCGCCTCACCCCGGTGTCCACTGCTGACTGACCGTCCTCACCACGCTCCCCTGGTGACGGCTGCGCTCCGTCCTATGCGGGCATGTCCCACACCGCTGGTGGCCGTGCCGGCCCGCCGACACCAGCGGAGTTGCGCATTAAGCAAGACGGACGTACGGTTTTCTCAAGGGATCACAGGTCACCCTTACCGCTGCCAGGCGCTCACCCTTACGCAAGACTGAGACCACAGGCCTCCCACCTCCAGCGGGAGACCTGGAGTACCCACCAGGCTTCCCGCTCCACGGGACCTTGAGGCCGGCCGGGCCCTTCCCGGGGAGACGACACGAACACACGAGGGAGTACGACGTTGGCGAGCCTCGACACCTTCGGAGCCAGAAGCACATTGCGGGTCGGCGACACCGCGTACGACTTCTACCGCCTGGCCGCCGTACCGGGTCAGGAACGGCTCCCATACAGCCTGCGCATCCTGTTGGAGAACCTCCTCCGCACCGAGGACGGCGCGAACATCACAGCTGACCACATCCGTGCTCTCGGCGACTGGGATCCCAACGCCGAACCCAACGTCGAGATCCAGTTCACTCCCTCCCGCGTTCTGATGCAGGACTTCACCGGCGTGCCGTGCGTCGTTGACCTGGCCACCATGCGGGAGGCCGTCGCCGAACTCGGCGGGGATCCGTCTCGGGTCAACCCGCTGGCCCCCGCCGAGCTGGTGATCGACCACTCGGTGATCGCTGACCTGTTCGGTCGGGAGGACGCCTTCGCGCGCAACGTCGAACTGGAATACCAGCGCAACCGGGAGCGCTACCAGTTCCTGCGGTGGGGTCAGACCGCGTTCAACGAGTTCAAAGTGGTGCCGCCCGGTACCGGCATCGTGCACCAGGTCAACATCGAGTACCTGGCCCGGGTGGTCTTCGCCCGCGACGGCGTGGCCTACCCCGACACCGTGGTGGGCACCGACTCCCACACCACCATGGTCAACGGCCTGGGTGTGCTCGGTTGGGGAGTGGGCGGTATCGAGGCCGAGGCCGCGATGCTCGGCCAGCCGGTGAGCATGCTCATCCCTCGGGTGGTCGGTTTCAAGTTGACCGGTGAACTCCCCGAGGGCGCCACCGCCACCGACCTAGTGCTGACCATCACCGAGCTGCTGCGTCGGCACGGCGTAGTCGGCAAGTTCGTGGAGTTCTATGGCGAGGGCGTCAGCGCAGTGCCGCTGGCGAACCGGGCCACCATCGGCAACATGAGCCCGGAGTTCGGCTCCACGGTGGCCATCTTCCCCATCGACGCTGAAACCATCAACTACCTGCGGCTGACCGGGCGTGACGAGCACCAGATCGCCCTGGTGGAGGCGTACGCCAAGGAGCAGGGTCTGTGGCACGACCCGTCACACGAGCCGGTCTACTCCGAGCACCTGGAGCTGGACCTGTCCACTGTGGAGCCCTCCCTGGCCGGACCGCGCCGTCCACAGGACCGGGTCGCGCTGTCCGACGCGCGTGCCAGCTTCCGGTCGGCGTTGCGGGAGTACGTCTCCGTCGAGGACACCGGCCCCAGCGAGACCACCAGCCCGGTCGATGAGGCCAGCGCTGAGTCCTTCCCCGCCAGCGACTCGCCCACCTACGGCCACCAGGAGAACGGCGAGGGACGCCCGCGTCCTATTCCCTCCGCCGCCAACGGCGCCCAGGGACGGCCGAGCAACCCCGTCCACGTCACCCTGGAAGACGGCACCGAGTTCGAGCTGGATCACGGCGCGGTGGTGATCGCAGCGATCACCTCCTGCACCAACACCTCCAACCCGCAGGTGATGATCGGAGCGGCGCTGCTGGCCCGCAACGCGGTGGAGCGTGGTCTGTCCCGCAAGCCGTGGGTGAAGACCACCCTGGCTCCCGGCTCCAAGGTGGTCATGGACTACTACGAGCGGGCCGGGCTCACCCCGTACCTGGAGAAGCTGGGCTTCCACCTGGTGGGGTACGGCTGCACCACCTGCATCGGGAACTCCGGTCCGCTGCCGGAGCCGATCAGCCGGGCCATCAACGAGCACGACCTGTCCGTCGTCTCGGTGCTGTCGGGGAACCGCAACTTCGAGGGGCGGATCAACCCCGACGTCAAGATGAACTACCTGGCCTCTCCCCCGCTGGTGGTGGCCTACGCCCTGGCCGGGACGATGGACATCGACCTGGTCAACGACCCCATCGGCACCGGCAGCGACGGCAAGCCGGTGTACCTGCGGGACATCTGGCCCAGCGGACAGGAGATCGAGGAGGTCATCGCCAGCGCGATCGCCTCGGAGATGTTCACCCGGGACTACTCGGACGTGTTCGCCGGGGATGAGCGGTGGCGGAACCTGCCCACCCCGGAGGGCGACACCTTCGCCTGGGATCCGGACTCCACCTACGTGCGTAAGCCTCCCTACTTCGAGGGCATGACGCGCGAGCCTGCCCCCACCACCGACATCGTCGGTGCCCGGGTGTTGGCCAAACTGGGTGACTCGGTCACCACCGACCACATCTCACCGGCCGGCGCCATCAAGCCCGACTCCCCTGCCGGGCGTTACCTGCTGGAGCACGGTGTGGAGCGGCGGGACTTCAACTCCTACGGGTCTCGGCGTGGTAACCACGAGGTGATGATCCGAGGCACATTCGCCAACATCCGGCTGCGCAACCAGCTGGTGCCCGGAGTCGAGGGTGGCTTCACCGTCAACTTCCTCACCGGCGAGCAGACCACCATCTACGAGGCGGCCCAGGCGTACGCCGAGGCGGGGGTGCCGCTGGTGGTCCTGGCGGGGAAGGAGTACGGCTCCGGCTCGTCGCGGGACTGGGCCGCCAAGGGCACCAGGCTGCTGGGGGTACGCGCGGTCATCGCCGAAAGCTTCGAGCGGATCCACCGCTCCAACCTCATCGGGATGGGGGTGCTGCCGCTGCAGTTCCCGGAGGGGACCAACGCGGACTCGCTGGGTCTGACCGGTGAGGAGACCTTCGACATCACCGGAATCGCCGACCTCGACGCCAGCATCATCGGTCGGATGGTGCCGGTCCGGGCGACTCGTCCCGATGGCTCCACTGTGGAGTTCGAGGCGAAGGTCCGCATCGACACCCCTGGGGAGGCCGACTACTACCGGCACGGCGGCATCCTGCAGTACGTGCTGCGCCGCATGCTGGATTCCTGACTCTGAATCCAGCCCGCTACTCGCACCGGCCGCCGGGTCCCCGGCGGCCGGTTTCGTTTTCTGTCCTCAAACGACACCGACCAGGCGTCGGGCTATCTGACGCCTGGAACCGACGGGTGGGCCGACAGGGGTACGCTAGGGCCGAAGCGGATGAGCCGGTGGTGTCGAACACACTCCGGTACATTGGTACATCATTGAAGAGCGGTAACGTACGCGGTGGGGTTTCATTCGCTATACGAACGGTTGCGGACCTCTCAGAGATGAGTAACATCAGCGCGGTTAGTGACGTGATGCGCACGTCCGCGGTGGACTCCACCCTCCACAAGGAAAAAAGACGTTGGTCGATCTACTCCCGCATCTCGGTCCCCTCCAGGGAGTAGATCGACCAACGTCTCTTTCTACCGGCTTTCCCCGTGCTTTTCGATCATGCCAGTTGGTGATCGCGGCCGCGCTCTGACCCGTACTCCAGATCCGCCAACATGGTGTGCTCGTGGCGTACCCGGGCCAGCTCCACCGGATCCAGCGTGGTGACCACCACGGCGGTGCCTGTGTTCGGGGCCCGTTCCAGCGCCCGGCCTTCTGGATCGTAGATGGCGCTGCCCCCACTGAATCTCCACGGCGCGGGGCCGCCCACCGCGTCGGCCACCACCACATAGCTGGTGTTGTCCAACGCCCGCGCCGCGTAGTAGAGGTCCCGGCGGTGCTCAGCGCCGATCAGGTACGCGGCCGGATACAGCATGCCGTGACAGCCGTCGAGCGCCGCGGCCCTGGCGTGTTCGGGGAAACAGCCGTCGTAGCAGATGCCCAGGCCCCAGCGCCATCCCGCCACCGTCAGTCGCCCAGGCCGCCTCCCTGGCGAGAACAGATCCCGCTCGTGTGGGCCGCACAGATTCTGCTTGTCGTACCCGACCCGCACCTCCTCGTCAGGCTCGATCACCAGCGCGGAGAGCGTACGCCGCGGCCCTTGCCGGACCGACGCGGAGACCACGATGACGGCTCGGTGGGTTTGGGCTGCTGTCCGCAATGGATCTAAGCGGGGATCGGTGACCTGTCCGGTCTCGTCCGCGGTCACGTCGCAACGCGCCGGTTCCGCCGCGAGGGTAGGGGGATGGTACGCCGGGAGAAACAGCTCCGGCAGCACCACCAACGCGGCTCCCTCATCGGCCGCGCGTGCCACCAGGTCGGCGGCGACAGCGGCGTTACGCGGAATGTCACCGGGTACGGCCTCGGCTTGCGCGGCCGCGACCGTCAGAGGGGACCGGGGAAGCGCCCCGGTGGCGGCGGGTTCCGTCATACCGAGCATCGTGCCAGGAACCGGCCTCACAGGTAGGTCCGGCCACTGTGGCTGTTGATGCCGCTGGGGCCGGTGTCACCGTTGCCCTTACGCCGTCTCCGTCCCGGTGCGGCGTACCGCCTCAGCGTCCCAGGGGGGTGATCATTCATCGTCCGGCACCCATTACCCTGCGGCGACTATGAGCGAACGGAGCCGGGGCGATGCCTTACTCAACCGGGCCAAGGCTCTGATTGATATCCGCCGCTGGGAGGCGGCCTTGGACACCTTAGCCCAGGTGCTGGCCACTGACCCCAACAACGCGGCGGCGCTGTGCATGATGGCCCACTGTTACAACGGTATGGGGCGTCATGCGAAGGGGTTGGAGACCGCTAACCGGGCTGTCGGGCTCGCACCCCACCACTGGTTACCGCAGACGCTGCGTTCCCAGGCGTTGCTGGCCTTAGGTGGCCATTCCCGAGCTCAGGAGGCGCTCACCGCCGCCCAGGAGGCAGTCCGGTTGGCGCCGGAAAACTGGCGTCCCCATCAGACCCTCGCCATGGCCCTGCTGGCGCTGCGCCGTCCCCGCCTCGCCCTCCGAGCCGCCGAGCGCGCCCGTGACCTGGCGCCGGACACCCCAGATCCGTGGGTGACGCTGGGCGTGGTGTGGGACGCCCTGTCCGACTGGCCCCGTGCCGCCGCTGCCTGGCGTCAGGCCCTGGCTTTGGATCCGGAGCACCAGCCCGCGTTGCGCAATCTCGCCCTGCTCGACATGCGACGTGGCGCGTCGCTGCGGGCCATCCTGGGCTTCACCGCCGTGATTAGGAACGATCCCACCAAGCCCTACCACATGATCGTGGCGGGCGCCGTTGAGGCGGTGCTGCGCCGGCTGGTGACGGTGTCCGTTTGTCTCTTCGTCGTCATGCTGGTGCTGATCATCCAGCTCGATCCGCGGGAACCATGGGACTATTGGCCGATACGCGCCAGCATGGGGACCGCCGCGCTGGTGGCGTACGCCGTGTTCTGTTGGGGCACACTGCGCCGCCTACCGGAGGGAGCCCGGAGCATACTGCGTCGCCTGATACGGCGCTGGAGGACGCTGTGGCTGCTGTTCATGGCGGCTTCCCAGGTGGCTTTCACGGCCGCCCTGGCGTACCTGCCCGACGTGAGCTCGAATCTGATCCTCATCTTCCTTCTGCCGGCCGAGATCACGACCTTGATCATCGTGTACTGGCTGGGGCGACGGCTGGTCTTTACCACCGCCCGCCTGCTCCACCGCTCCTACCACCGAATGCTGCTGAGGTCGTCTGCTCCTACCGTGCCGGAGATCGCACACTCTGAGTGACGGTCACTAGACGTACACGACGCGATCGGCAACAAGCCGTACGTACTGATTGCATAGCCACGGGAAGCCTGACACGATCAACGCGTGCCCAGGGTGAGCCAGGACCAGCTCGACGCGCGGCGCCAGCAGATTCTCGCAGGCGCCCGGGCGTGCTTCGCACGCCACGGCTATGAAGGTGCCACGGTCCGACGGTTGGAGGAAGAAACCGGCCTGTCCCGTGGCGCCATCTTCCACCACTTCCGTGACAAGGAGTCGCTATTTTTAGCGGTCGCCGAGGATGACGCCGCCACCATGGCCGCCACGGTGGCCCGTGACGGCCTGGTTCAGGTGATGCGTGACTTGGTGGCGCGAGCGTCCGAACCGGAGGTGGCGGGCTGGTTGGGAACCCAGTTGGAGGTCTCCCGTCGGCTGCGGACCGACCCGGAGTTCGCCCAACGCTGGGCGGAGCGTTCTGAAGCGGTGGCCCGCACCGCCCGCGAACGCCTGGAACGGCAGCGGGAGGCGGGGGTGCTGCGCTCGGACGTCGACATCGCCGTGCTCCAACGCTTCCTGGAGCTGGCGTATGACGGCCTGGTGCTGCACCTGGCGATGGGGCGCCCCGCCGACGACCTCGAACCGGTGCTGGACCTGGTGGAGGCCGCGGTCCGCGCCCAGCAGTGACGGTTCACCACACCTGTCGGCGACGCTGAGCCGACGCGGCGTCATCACCGTCAGCCGACACGCGGACGCCGACAGGACCCTTTACGCGTCACTGTCGGACACGGAGGAGCCTGCGTCCTGATCATGCGTCTGCTCGGCCCCCACGGAGACGACCACGAGAAGGATGACGCCCAGGGCCGCCACGGCGAGATTGCCGAGCACCTCGTAGCCCTCCATAAAGGACAGGCGGTTGACGACCCCGAACCGCTGGGGAACCCACAGCAGGCCCAGATGCCCCAGCAGCCCGCCAACCCCTTGGATGACCTTCACAACACCGACGAAACCGAGGAATGAGCGCACGCCCTCACGCTAAAAATGGCGAGGTCAACGCCGCGTCGGTCGCGAGCACACAGCGCGGAAACCGAAGATTGATCAATGGCGCGGTGACCGCGTCGAAAGTATGAACCACGGCGCCGCCGTCATCCCAAGGTATCGACATCGCCGCTGTGAGGCAGCCATAGTGACCGCTCCGCTCCCACAGCCGTTAGCGTTCCGGGCATGACAGGCCCAGAGCCGCCCGAAGGCAGCCATCACCGGAGTCGACGCGACTGGTTCGTCGACTCCCTGATGTTCCTGCTCTCCCTGCTCGCGGTGGTGTATCTGTCGGAGACGACGTGGGGGATATCCACGGATCATGTCCCGCAATGGCTGTTTGTGCCCGATCACGTCGCCGGTGTGCTCGGCTGTCTGGCGCTGTGGCTGCGCCGCCGTCACCCCGTCGCCGTCGCGGTGACGTTGGCGGTGTTTTCGACGTTCTCGGTGACGGTGGCGGGCGCGCTCCTAGCGGCGCTGTTCACCGTCGCGTTGCATCGGCCCTTTCGGAGCACGCTGCTTGTCGGGGTGCTGTGCCTGCTCACCGCCATCGGGTACGCCTTTCTGCGCCCGGAGCCCGGCATCGTCCCGGCGACGGTCCTCGGGTTCATCCTCTACCTCGGCGTCACCGGCTGGGGCCTGTACCTACGCTCGCGGCGACAGCTGCTGGAATCGTTACGGGAACGGGCGGTAAGGGCCGCAGCCGAGGCTCATCTGCGTGCGGAGCAGGCGCAGCTGCGTGCCCGGGAGCAGATCGCCCGTGAGATGCACGATGTGCTCGGGCACCGCCTCTCCTTGCTCAGCGTGTACGCCGGTGCGTTGGAGTACCGTTCCGACGCGTCACCGGCCGAGATCGCCCAGGCGGCCCGAGTAATCCGCGAAAGCGCCCACCAGGCGCTGCAGGATCTGCGGGAGGTCATTGGTGTGCTGCGGGCCCCCACCGGCGAACTGCCTCAGCCCACCCTGGCCGATGTCCGTGAGCTGATCGCCGAATCCGAACGCGCCGGGATGCGGGTGACCCTGTCCGGCGATCCCGCCCTCGAGGTTCCCCACAGCGTGGGGCGGACCGCGTACCGGATCGTGCAGGAGGGGCTGACCAACGCGCGTAAACACGCCCCCGGCGCCGAGGTGCGGGTGGTCATCACCGGGGCGGCGGGAGAGGGCCTGACCGTTGAGGTGGACAACACCGCCCTGCCGGGGCCGGTCGATCCTGGTCCGGGCTCTGGCCAGGGTCTGATCGGCCTGACCGAGCGGGTGTCGTTGGCCGGTGGCCGACTCCAGTACGGCCCGACACCCGAGGGCGGCTTCCGGCTCACCGCTTGGCTACCCTGGCGGCCATGACCGAGTCCGACGCCTCGCTCATCCGCGTTCTCATCGTCGATGATGATCCGCTGCTGCGGGCCGGACTGCGGTTGATGTTGGGGGGCGCCTCCGACATTGAGATCGTGGGCGAGGCGGGTGACGGTCGCCACGCGCTCCCTCTGGTCGACCAGCACCGCCCTCATGTGGTCCTCATGGACATCCGGATGCCGGTGATGGACGGCCTGGCCGCGACCGAGGCGCTGCGTTCCCGTCCCCACGCGCCCGAAGTGATCATCCTGACCACCTTCGACGCCGACGAGCATGTGTTGCGGGCCCTGCGCGCCGGAGCCGCAGGATTCGTTCTGAAGGACACCCCACCGGCTGAGATCGTCACCGCTATCCGACGGGTCGCCCGCGGTGAACCGGTGTTGTCGCCGTCGGTGACACGTCGGTTAATCGCCCGCGTCACCGACCCCGATACCGATCAGCGGCGGCGCCGCGCCCAGGAACGCCTGGCGCTCCTGACCGAGCGCGAGCTGGAGGTCGCGATCGCGGTCGCCGAGGGCCGCTCCAACGCCGAAATCAGCGCCGCGTTATTCCTCAGCCTACCCACCGTCAAAACCCACATTTCACGCATTCTCAGCAAGCTCGATCTCAACAATCGGGTCCAGATCGCTCTCCTAGTTCACGATGCGGGTTTGACGGACGACTCCCACTTCTGACTGATCAGTCGTTACATAGAAGTCTGTCGCTTTTAAACACAGGCTGATACCTTGTCGGAAGTTTCCTTCCGGGAGGTTCAGCTATGCGAATTTTCCGGCGTCTCGTCCCGACCACCCTGCTCACCCTCACCCTCGGGCTGCTCGTGGCCCCCTCCTCCGCGCAGGCGGCGCCCACCGCGCTGACCGCCTCCAACTTCCGGTTAAGCGCCAGCTCGTACAACTCCCTCATCGCCGAGCTGGACGACCGGCTGCCCAACGTCTCGGTGTCCACCGTCATCGACAACGCCAACCGCGTCGCCAGCACCTGCTCCCCCTCGGTTAGCAACCGGCTGGCCGCGTTCTGCTGGAACTCCGGTGACAACAACACCACCGAGTGGTACCCGCAGGGCATCACCACCACGGCCGACGCCTATGAGGCGGGGCAGTACGAGGGTGAGACCGTGATCCTGGTCAGCTGGTATGACAGCGCCGACGACGGCATCAACAAGGGCGTGCGTGTGTCCTTTGTGGACTGGTCAAACCCCTCGTCGCCGCGGTACCGGCACGTGCTGCTGGTGGAGCCCTACCGGACCAGCAGCGGACAGCCGTCGTTCCGTTCGGTCAACATCCACGCGGGTGGCATCTTCTGGTACGGCTACTACCTGTACGTCGTCGACACCTGGAACGGTCTTCGGGTCTTCGACATGCGCCACATCTGGCGGGTCAGCACCGGAAACGAAAACATCATCGGCCGCCAGTCTGACGGTTCCTACCACGCCTTCAACTACCTGTACGTGCTGCCGCAGGCGCTGCGCTACACCCAGTCCACACAGGGCGGTTACTCGGAGTTCCGGTTCTCCTTCGTCTCCCTGGACCGCACCAGCACCCCCGACAGCATCATCGTTGGCGAGTACGGCAACCCCGGCACCGGAACCCGGCTGCTGCGCTTCGGCATCGACTACACCAACCGCATGCTGCGGACCGACAGCTCAGGGTACGCCCGGGGCACCGAGGCCTACCGCGTGGACTTCACCAGCATGCAGGGAGCCACCAGCATCAACGGTAGGTATCTGGTGTCCACAAGCGACGGTTCCAGCAACGCCGGTGACCTGATCGCGTGGCGACCCGGCAGCTCCCCGCGCTACTACAACGACTCCCTGGGCATCGGACCGGAGGACGTCTCCTACTGGGCTTCCCGGGATCAGCTGTGGTCGCTGACCGAGTACCCCGGTCGCCGCTCCGTCTACGCCATCCGCGCCTCCGCCTTCTGAGGCTCTGTCTTCTGACACGTCCACAGGTTCCCCATAACTACCGGTGAGGCCGGCCCGAGTACCGTTGCCGTCCGTGACGGTACGAGGTGTCCGGCCCACCCCACAGGACCTGCAGGCGGCACGGGACCGCCTCGTGCCCGATGTGGTGGGCCCTTCTTTACGGGTGCTGTTCTGTGGCATCAACCCGAGCCTGTACTCAGCGGCGACCGGTCACCACTTTGCCCGCCCCGGCAACCGGTTCTGGCCCGCGCTGTACCGGTCCGGGTTCACGCCGCGTCAACTACGCCCGGATGAGCAGGACCTGCTGCCCCAGCTCGGCCTCGGGATCACCAATGTGGTGGCCCGGGCCACGGCACGGGCCGATGAGCTCACCCGGGACGAACTTGTCGCGGGCGGCGCGCTTCTCCGCGCGAAGATGGAGCGGCTACGCCCACGTTGGCTCGCGGTGCTCGGTGTCACCGCGTACCGGGTCGCCTTCGCCGCCCCCGCCGCCCAGATCGGTCCGCAGACCGAACGCATCGGGCCTACACGGATATGGGTGCTTCCCAACCCCAGTGGCCTCAACGCTCACTACCAGCTCGACGCACTTACCGTCCAGTTCGCCCAGCTCCGCGCCGCCGCCACAGCCCCTCAGCCAGGGGAACAGGCAGGCACCCCGCCGGACGCGGATCCTGATCCCGGCGAGGTACCGGCGGGCCGCTGAGGCCAGGCCGGACTTCAGGATTCAGGCCGGCCTCAGGATGTGGTCGGCACCGCCGTGGGCCGTAGCAGCGGCGAGTCGGCGAACTGGGTGCGGTACAGCTCCGCGTACAACCCACCGGCGGCGACCAGTTCGTCGTGCCGTCCCCGCTCCACGATGCGTCCGGAGTCCAGCACCAGGATCTGGTCGGCTTCCCGGATGGTGGACAGGCGGTGGGCGATCACCAACGCGGTCCGGCCGGCTAGCGCCTCGGCGAGCGCACGCTGCACCGCCGCCTCGGACTCGGAGTCCAGGTGGGCGGTGGCCTCGTCCAACACGACGATGTCGGGGGCCTTCAGCAGCAATCTGGCGATGGCCAGGCGTTGTTTCTCGCCTCCCGAGAAGCGGTAGCCGCGATCCCCCACCACGGTGTCCAACCCCTCGGGCAGCGACCGCACCAGATCCCCGATCTGAGCGCGATCCAGCGCCTCCCACAGCTCCTGGTCGGTGGCTCCGGGGCGGGCGTAGCACAGGTTGGCCCGGAGGGTGTCGTGGAACAGGTGGGGGTCCTGCGTCACCACGCCGATGCTGTCCCGGAGGGAGGCGAAGGTGGCGTCTCGGACATCGACGCCGTTGATCCGTACCGCCCCCTCGGTGACGTCGTAGAGCCGCGACAACAACATCGATGTGGTGCTCTTCCCGGCGCCGGAGGGACCGACCAGGGCGACCATCTGCCCCGGTTCGATGCTGAACGACACGCCCCGCAGCACCTGTTCGGAGGGGACAGGGTCGAGCACGGCGACGTCCTCCAAGGAGGCCAGCGACACCTCGGCGGCCGACGGGTAGCGGAAGTGCACGTTGTCGAACTCGATCCGGGCCGGGCCGCGGGGGATGGTCACGGCGTCGGGGCGCTCGGTGATCGCGGGTTTCAGGTCGAGGATCTCGAAGACCCGTTCAAAGCTGACCAGGGCGCTCATGACATCCACCCGCACGTTGGACAACGCGGTGAGCGGGCCGTAGAGCCGGGTCAGCAACAGGGCCAGGGTGACCACGGTTCCGGCGCTGACCTGGCCGGAGACGGCCATCACGCCCCCCAGGCCGTAGGTGAGCGCCTGGGCCAGAGCGGCCACCAGGGTCAACGCCACGAAGAAGGTGCGGCTGTACATCGCCGACAGCACCCCGATGTCCCTGACCTTGCGGGCGTCGGCGGCGAATCGGGCTGCCTCGGCCTCGGGACGCCCGAACAGCTTCACCAGTAGGGCCCCCGAGACCCCGAACCGCTCGGTCATCGTGGCGTTCATGGCCGCGCCGAGCTGGTAACTCTCCCGCGTGATGTCGGCCAATCGCCTCCCCACCCGACGCGCGGGGATGACGAAGATCGGCAGCAGCGCCAGGGACAGCAGGGTGATCTGCCAGGAGAGGGTGAACATCACCGTGGCGGTGAGGATCAGGGCGATGACATTGCTCACCACCCCGGACAGGGTGGAGGTGTACGCGCGTTGCGCCCCTATGACGTCGTCGTTGAGGCGGCTGACGAGGGCGCCGGTGCGGGTACGGGTGAAGAACTGCAGCGGCATCCGCTGCACGTGGTCATAGACCTGAGTCCGCAGGTTGAGGATGATGCCCTCACCAATCCGGGCCGACAGCCAGCGTTGCAGCAGGGAAAATCCGGCGTCGACGATCGCCAGCCCGGCGATGAGCAGGGCGATACGGATCACCAGTCCACGGTTGTCGGCGGCGGCGTCGGTGATGGCGTTGACCACGTCCCCGGCCAGGACGGGGGTGACCACCCCGATCACCGAGGACAGCACGACGGTGGTCAGGAAGACGGCCATGTCACGTCGGTACGGACGGGCAAAGCGCAGAATCCGACGGGCGGTCCCTTTGGCCAATCGACGTCCGGCCATGTTCTTTTCCTGCCGAAACGACCGTAGTATCTCCCAACCACCCATTGAGGCCATGGCGTACCTCCCGTCGTCTTTACGCGACGCCGTGTCCCCTCACGACGCCCCAGCGGTCCGACCGTCCGCCTTGTACTTCTCCAACGGCTCGCCGCGTTCCCGCTCAGCCTGCCCGAGGCCTGTGACACATCGGCATATCCGCAGGACCGCTCCAGAGGGACGGTCCGAGGGCAGACGCTCTGGTGCCAGGATGGGTCGATACCCGCGCACCCGGGGTGTTACCGGATGACGGAACAGGCATGACAGTTGTCCGCGCGTCGTACAACCCCAACCCGGGGTGGTTTTACTCCCACGTCCGCGCGTGATCACGCGCTCGCCGTCCGCGCCGTCATTCTGCAAAGCCGGCCCGTTCCCGCAGCAGGCGGGTCTGGGCGGCACGTTCGGCTGCTTCCTGCTCGGCCTGACTCCGTCGGGCGGCACCGGCCAGCAGGGCTTTGGTTTCGATGGCCGCGGACCGAGGCGCGGCCAGGAGGGCGGCGACAAGATCCGCGACGGCGTCGTCGAGTTCCGGACGCGGCACCACTACCGTGGCCAACCCCAAAGCCGCGGCTTCGGCCGCCCTAACAGTACGCCCGGTCAGACAGATCTCCAAAGCACGCGCGTAGCCCACGAGGTCGACCAGGCGCTTGGTACCCCCCAAATCGGGTACCAGGCCCAATGTGGTCTCGGGCATCGCCAGTTGGGCGTCGTCGGCCAGGATCCTCAGGTCACAAGCCAACGCCAGTTGGAAGCCCGCTCCGATGGCCGGTCCGGCTACGGCCGCGATCGATACCAGGTCCGGGCGACTCAGCCAGGAGAAGGCTCGCTGGTAGTCCGCGATGAGGGCCTCACACTCCTCCGGTGGCAGTTGGCCCATCTCAGCCAACGACGGCCCACCCGGAAGCGGTTCACCCCGCAGGGCGGCCCGATCCAGGCCAGCGGAGAACGCACGGCCCTCACCGCGGACCACGACCACGCGGATGTCGCCGGTCAGCGCCCGGCCGATCTCTGCCAGCCGGGTCCACATCTGCGGCGTCTGAGCGTTGAGTTTCTCAGGACGACACAGGGTCACGGTGGCGAGGGCGCCGTCGACCGTCAGACGGACCCCCGCGTTGAGGGTCATGGTTGGGGACCCGGTGATCGACCGGCGGTCTTGTTAAAGGCGACGCTGCCTTGCACGAAACCACCGTATCGCAGGGCACACGCCACCGCCCCTAGGCGTGCTTCCCTCCACCGGGCCATCATGCTCCGATCAGGACTTCTTGCGGCGACGGGCACCGCCCCGCTGCCGCAATTGCACACCGGACTCGGTCAGAACCCGATGTACGAAGCCGTACGAGCGACCGGTGGAAGCCGCCAATGCCCGGATACTCTCACCCTGGGTGTACCGCTTGACCAAGTCCTTCGCGAGCGTCGCACGCTCGGTGCCGACGATCCGGCGACCTTTCTCCGTGCTGGTGCTGGTGCCGGTGGGTGCCATCTCTTCTCGTTCCCTCACGTCTATCGGTGAGCGGTTTGTGCGGTCCCACTTCATTAGACCGCCAGGAACGATCATGCGCCAGAAATCCCTCGGAAGCCAACCGACACGCACAGTTCTGTCAGGTACCCGATAGCGTGTCGTGTCATGATCGATGGCGTCGGATCAAACCCGGACCGAATGTGCGAGCCGAGACCTGATGCTTTGAGTCATCCTCATGAGAATCGGTCTGGCGTGGACAGCAAGGCGGTCAAGGTGAACACACAGACCGGCACGCTCATACTTCCTTTCCACGGCCGGTATCGCACCGAAGTCGGTATGGCGTGTTCGTTCCTACCGTCGACTTGCCGCACCCTCGGGTCGCCTTCTCCCGCTCATTGAAACGATTCACCGACAGTTCGATCGCCCGCCTTCATACTACGCATCGCAACTATATAACTACTACCTGCCCTACCTAACTGTACACTATGGACGGATACCGCTCACTCATCGTGATCGAGGTAGCCGACATACCCGACGCTTCAGGCCCGGTTTGAGCCCGCGACACCGCCCCGCCCGGCCACCGTTTTGAGAGCATCAATGCCGGTACCCGGCGCTTCCACTGCTTGCCGCCCGCCATCCCCCACCCAGCAGGGAGCGTGGTGTACCGAAGCGCCTGGCCCGCAAGGCCCGGCCAATGAGACCGCGATGGACAGTCCACTGTGGGTACTCACGCCGGCGGTGCGGCGCCGTGACCGACAAACGGCCCAGACCACATCCTGACGCCAGGCAGTATGTTTTCCCGACCGCGCTCCACACAAGAAATAGAATCGGTTAAATGGAAAGCCCTGACGACGCAGTGGAGCACCGGTGACGGATAATCACATCCACCGTGATGATGCCCCCGAAAACCTGGACGACCCCCGGAGCGGTCCGGTATCGATAACCCCACCGGGCCGTCGCCTTCGAATCATGACTTTCAATATTCATCACGGTGAAGGGCCCGACGGCAGATTGGATCTGGAGCGCGTGGCGCGTACCATCGAGGACGGAAATCCGGATGTGGTCGGCCTCCAAGAAGTGGACCAGCACTTCTCAGCGCGCAGCCAGTTCGTTGACCAGCCGTTCTGGCTGGCCCAGCGACTAGGAATGCGAGGAATATTCGGCGCTAACCTCGACGCAGATCCTCTCGAGCCCGGGCGTCCCCGTCGGCGGTACGGTACCGCGCTGTTGTCCCGTTTCCCTATTCAGCAATGGCACAACATTCCGCTTCCTCGAATCGGAATGTCTGAACAACGCGGCCTTATGTGCGCCCGGATAGACGTAGATGGCATCCCAGTCAGAATATACAACACTCATCTTCAGTTCAATTCTTCCCTGGAGCGCGCTTCTCAAGCCGCGGCGATCCGGAAAATAATCGACGCGGTGCCGGAGCCCACCATTCTCGTCGGAGATCTGAATGCGAGCCCACAGGATCCGGAGATAGCCGATATCACTCAGACCCTGGTCGACGTCTGGCCCCGTGTGGGCGAAGGGGCAGGGTACACCTACGACAGTACCGCCCCCTTCCTGCGGATCGACTATGTCCTGACTTCCCCTGACGTGACCCCCTACGCGGCAACCGTCGTCGCCTCCGACGCCTCTGACCATCTGCCGGTGATCGTTGATCTCGCTGTCCCGGCTTCTCTGTGAGCCGCCGCAGCGGCGCTATTCACCGGCGTCGAGACCGGGCTTTTGGATGAGGTCCCGCCTTATTCGAAGGCGGGACCTCACACACTCCTGTTAATGAAATGTATCTCGGCGAAACGAATCGTCGTGAAACATTTCTCGAATGCCGGGTAGGCGACCGGGATTCCACCCCCGTGCGATACACAGAGTGAGTGTGGGCCACTGACCCTTAAATTCCCACAACGTTCCTCAGGCCAGCTCGACCAACTCAAGCAGATCGTCGCTCCACGCGTCCTCCGTGCCGTCAGGCAGCAGGATCGCGCGGTCCGGTTTGAGCGCGGTCACCGCTCCGGGATCGTGGGTCACCAGAACGATCGCGCCACTGAACCGGGCGATCGCGTCGAGGACCTGCTCCCGACTGGCGGGGTCGAGGTTGTTGGTGGGCTCGTCCAGCAACAGCACGTTCGCCCCAGAACACACCAACATGGCCAGGGCCAACCGGGTCTTCTCACCCCCGGAGAGCACCCCCGCGGGCTTGTCCACATCCTGCCCACTGAACAGGAAGGAGCCCAGGATCCGTCGCAGTTCAGGATCGGTCACCGGCGACGCCGCGGTGGAGGCGGCGGACCGCATGTTCTCCATGACCGTACGGTCGGTGTCGAGCGTCTCGTGTTCCTGGGCGTAGTAACCGATCCGCAGGCCGTGTCCGGCGATCACCTCACCGGTGTCAGGCTGCTCATGCCCAGCCAGGATCCGCAACAAGGTGGTTTTACCGGCGCCGTTGAGCCCAAGCACCGCCACCCGAGAACCGCGGTCGATCGCGATGTTGACGTCGATGAAGACCTCCAGGGAGCCGTAGGACTTGGACAGCCCCTGCGCCTGCAGGGGCGTCTTACCGCACGGCACTGGAGTAGGGAACCGCACCTTCGCCACCTTGTCGGCGACCCGCTCCTCCTCCAGGTTCGCCAGCATTCGTTCGGCGCGCCGGATCATGTTCTTGGCCGCGACCGCCTTGGTGGCCTTAGCCCGCATCTTGTCCGCCTGCGCCAGAAGGGCGTTGGCCTTGCGTTCGGCGTTGACGCGCTCCCTCCGCCGGCGACGCTCATCGGCCTCACGTTGCTCCAGATACGCCTTCCACCCCACCGAATAGAAGTCGATCTGTGCCCGATTGGCGTCGAGGTACCAGACCTTGTTGACCACGGCCTCCAGCAGCCCCACATCGTGGCTGATGACGACCAGACCGCCCCGATGCCCGGCGAGGAAGTTCCGCAACCACACAATGGAATCCGCGTCAAGGTGGTTGGTGGGCTCATCCAGCAGCAGGATGCCCTCCCCCTCAGCCGTGTCACTGAACAGGATGCGGGCCAGCTCCACACGCCGCCGCTGTCCACCCGACAGCGTCCCCAACCGTTGGGCGAGCACCCGATCGGGCAACCCCAGATTCGCGCAGATCCGCGCCGCCTCCGCCTCGGCCGCGTACCCACCCAAAGCAGCGAACTGATCCTCCAAGGCGCCGTACCGCCGTACCAGACGCTCCTGCTCCCGCCCATCGGCTGCCTCGGTCAACGCCGCGGACAGCTTGGCCATCTCATGCAGCAGCGTGTCCAGGCCACGAGCGGAGAGCACCCGATCCCGGGCGGTGATGTCCAGATCAACCCCTCGAGGATCCTGAGGGAGATATCCCACCGGGCCGCGCCGCTCCACATGTCCGGCGTACGGCAACGCCTCACCGGCGAGCACCTTCAGCATCGTGGTTTTGCCGGCGCCGTTACGACCGACCAACCCGATACGGTCACCGGGCTGGACTCGCAAGGTGGTGTCGGACAACAAGACGCGCGCTCCGGCACGCAGTTCCAGACCAGTGGCGGTGATCATCGTGGGTCAGACTCGCTTGCTCTACGACAAAGAAGCGCCAAGTCTACTGAAGGCCCTCCCCTCGTCCTGAACGAATTTTCAGGGCGGTACGCGCCGGAAGCATCAGGTGCGCCAGAAGGCCGCCCCGGCTGGCTACGCTGGCGCGCGTACGCAATGTGAAACCACCCACACCCGCACGCCACCCACAGAAACCGATCCCGGTCGCAACGAATTCCCGTGGGCGGGCCACCCTGTCGAGGAATGCAGCCGCCATATGCGGAATCCACTGGACAATGGCCCCGCTGGCAGGCCCGCCGCTCGGTATTCGGTCATGCCGGAAGTCGTGCTGGAACCGAGGCGTCCGGTTGGTTGTCCACCCGCGAACCCGCCGGCCTCCTCGATATGGCCCCGCACAGCTGTCCTCAAAGCGCGGTGCGCTTCTCATCACCGCACCATGCAGTGGCCGGGTAGAGACCGCCGTTATCCCACGCCAGAGGGGTACACGATCACCAGATCGCTCCGACGCCGCTCACCACTGTGATAAGACTCACCACCGAGATAAGGATGCGGGCGCAAGCCATAGCCGCCCGCCCCACTCCGGTCCTGTCGCTCCTGGAAGGGCGTCAGTGCCCCACCCCCTGGTAATGCCGCATCTGCCAGCTCCACACCCGATAGGCCAGCATGAATACGAGAACGCCGACGAGCGGACTGGCGTACCCCAACCAACCGGGAACCACCAGGCCATCGGTCCGTTCCAGCAGGACGCTGGCGGGCAGGTAGGCGATGAACGCAATCGGCATCGTGAATGTCAGGAACCACTGGAATCTCGGGCTGAAGATCCCGTGTGGATACGAGCCCAGGATGCTCATGGAATCGTCGATGAACAGCTGAACCGACCGCAGATTCTGTAACCGGAATGCCAGAGATCCCACTCCGACATGGAACGACGCCTCGATCAGCGCACCGCCGATGACCGCCAGCACACAGTAGACGGCCTTCCACAGTGTCCAGTCGATGTCGGTGATGCCCAGGGCGATGCCGAACATGGTCAGACCGGTGAGGAGATCCCCGAAAGGATCCAACTGCCGTTCGTAGGTGGCCAGCTGTATCAAGGGGTTGACCGGCCGCAGCAGCATCCGCTCGAACTCCCCCTCGCGGACTGCCCGATCGATCAGCTGGAAACCGTCGCAACAGACCAGCCAGAGGGCATGAGCGACCAACCTCAGTCCGTACAGGAACAGTACTTCCCGTAGGCCCCAGCCGGCCAGTGTGGGGAAGCTGTGCAGCAGAACCCAGACGAAAACGAACCCGACCCCCTGGTAGGCGACCCCGGCCGCGACCATGAACAGGATGTTCAACCGGTACTGCAGGGCCGAACGCCAGGCGGCGAGTCGCAGTATCCAGTACAGACGGATGGTGCGGCGCAGGGTGACAAGCCAACCCCGACGGCCGGCCCGGGCAGGGCTGTCCACCGCCTCGCGCTGAGGCAGAGTCCGCGGCCTAGCCACCCTGGACCACCACCTTGCGGTACGCCCGCCCCCACACCAGGGCGAGCAGTCCGCCTAACAGCACGATCCACACCACGGCCCACCCCATCGTGCGGAGCACCGCCACGCCATCGATCTGCCCGACGTAGACGGCGGCCGGCACGTACCCGGTGAAGCGGAACGGCAGCAGCTCCACGATCACGCCGAACACCCCGGGGAAAAACACCACCGGCACACTGGTCCCGGACAGAAAACCGGCCACCACCTGGTACAGCAAAGTGAAACCGCCGATCTCCATGGCCCAGAACGTGGCCAGGCCAACCAGAATGGCCAGAAGCGTATTAATCAGCCACCCCAGCGTCAGCGCCACCGGGTAGGTGACCGCGGCACCCAGATCGGCCGGAGGCGCCAGCCCGCCCACCAACGCCGCGAATGGCGCCGCCAGCAGCACGAATCCACACACCCCCACCGACTGGCCGGCCTGTTGGGCGATCAGTTGACTGATCAGCGGCATCGGACGTGCGATGTCGAACAGCACCGTGCCGACGCGTACCCGCTCGGTGATGATGCGGGTGACGCTGTTGCTCATGATCACGTTCTGGAGGTTGACCAGCGTCAGATACACGATCAGGGTCTCCAGATCGAAGCCCTCGACCAGGCCGCGCTCTCCATAGACAGCCGTCCACACCCTGGTCAACAACAGAATCCACACCACGCTGAGCGCGGCGCTGGATAAGACAGCGACGCGGTACTGCAGGACCGTCAGGAACATCAACCGCGCGTATCCATACCAGCCCCGCCAGATCCGGCGTACCCGCGTCCTCACAGCGCTCTCCGCTCGCCGTACAGCCGCTTGATCACCGCCTCCAGGTCCGGCTGTTCCACGGTCAGGTCATGCACCCGCCACTCCACGCTGATCCCCGTCAGCAGGGTGTGGATCGGCAGATCACGGGGGATCGAAAACCGCCACGCGCCGTCGAGGTCCCGCTCGGCGATGAACTGACCCACCCGCCACTGGGGTCCCTGGCTCGGTTCGGGCTGATCCGGGTCCAACCGCACCACCACGTCGCGGTACGGGGCGTACCGGGCAATCAGCCCGTGGGTTGATCCGTCGTAGAGCACTCGTCCGTGGTCGATCAGGATGATCCGGCGGCACAGTCGCTCAACATCGGCCAGGTCGTGCGTGGTCAGCAGGATGGTGGTGCCGCTGGTCCGGTTGGTCTCCTCGACAAAGGACCGTACGGTCTCCTTGGCCAGCACATCCAAGCCAACGGTCGGTTCATCCAGGTACAGCAGGGGCGGCTCATGCAGCAGGGCCGCGGCCAGATCCCCCCGCATCCGCTGTCCCAGGCTCAGGTGTCGGACAGGGGTGTTGATGAACTCGTCCAGCCCCAGCAGCTCCCGCAGCCGCCCGAGCGTACGCGCGTACCGTGCCGACGGAATGTCGTACAGCGCTTTGATGAGCTGAAATGACTCCTCCAGCGGCAGATCCCACCACAGTTGGCTGCGCTGCCCGAAAACCACCCCGATGTGACGCGCGTTCCGCTCCCGGTCCCGCCACGGCACCATGGGGCCCTCCGGCCCGACAATCGTCACTGTGCCGCTGGTCGGGCGAAGCACGCCGGTGAGCAGTTTGATCGTGGTCGATTTTCCAGCCCCATTGGGGCCGAGATAACCGACGATCTCACCTGCGGCGACGCTGAAACTGACGCCAGCCACGGCGAGGGTGCGGTCATACTCCCGCGAGAAGAATGTTCGGATAGCCCCAAACGGGCCGGTCACCCGCTTCGGGCGGACATACTCCTTGGTTAGCTCGCGTACCTCGATTAAGGACACATTCCATCCAAGCCCGACTCATCCAGGATGCGTCAACGGGATTGACGCCATTACCGCGCACCCGAGGCGGGAGAGCGCACTACAGGAAATAGCTCTTCTCCGCCAGATACGACACGCGTGAAATGGATCACAAACGCGCCAAGATTGCCCGGTTTAGCGAATTTAGCGGCGATACCCGGCAGGTACGGTCACCCGCTGTAATGTTCCCGAGCGAAGGGCTGCTGATCGTGACCCGCCGACATCGACGGGGTCGGCACCATCTTTCGCCCCCCGCAACATCCCGTTTGGCGGAGTTTATCCGCTCTTTAGCGCCCCTTCAGGCGCTTCAGGACACAAAGCAGACACCCCATCCCCGGGCTCTCGCCCTGCTGTCCCTGGCTCTAGCGGTGACGACAACCGGAGCCTTAGGCATCGGCTTTTACACTCCGTCATCACAAGCCGATGCCTCCGTGTACTCCACGGCGCAGTCATTTGACGCGGAGGGCTCGAATCTGACCAACCCGGCCTCGCCCATCCCGGACAGTGAAGCTATTCAACGCGCCACCGCTGCTGAACGGGCGCAGCGCGGGACCACCCGTCCGGACACCCGCTCCCCCTCCCCCGAACCCGAGCCCTCCACGTCATCTGCGTCCCCGACGCCACCCCCTGCTCCTGCCCCCTCACCCACCCCCTCCTCCACCCCCTGTGACACCCGGGCGACTGGCGACGCGGCGTGCCAGCAGATTCCCAACCTGTCGGAGGGAGCGTGGATCCGCCCCACCCACGGACGGGTGACCAGTGAATTCGGGTCCCGGTGGGGACGCCAGCACAGCGGCATCGACATCGCGCCTGAGCAAGGCACGCCGGTGTACGCCGCCAGTGACGGCACCGTGGTTGAAGCCCGCTGCTCCTCCGCGTACTGCGATGGGCCGGGTTACCTGGGCCTGGGAGGGTACGGCAACGTGGTGAAGATCGACCACGCCGACGGTGTCCAGACCCGCTACGCCCACCTGTTGGAGTACGTGGTCTCCAGCGGTACGCACGTCAGAGCGGGGCAATTGATCGGCTTCGTGGGCTCCACCGGTAACTCCACCGGCCCACATCTGCACTTCGAGACCCGCGTCGGGGGTGAGGCGGTCAATCCAGTCGGATTCATGGCCGACCGAGGTGTGGATCTGTATGTCGACGCCATCCCCTGACTCACCTGACTCATCTGACCGCTCGTCGGTCATCGCCCTAGGCTCAGGTTCTGTGGGCCCGCCACAGAACCTGAGCCTAGCGGCGTTCACGTGGCGGCTGCGGTCAGGCTGACACGTGGATACGCACCGCCCGCGCCAGGCGTGGCGCGGCTTCCAGGACGTGTCGTCGGGGATCCGGGACATCCAACAGACGCGGCGCCCGCTTAGCCAGCAGGGGTTCCAGTCTGCGATCCGCCATGATCGCGTCGATGGTGGCGCGGTCGCCGCCGGCGACGACGGCCTCCAACCGCTCGATGTGCGGCAGCAGCAGGCGAACCGCCACCTCCGCGGCCGCCTGCGCGGCTTGTCGGGCCTGATTCTGGCGCCGCCGTGCGAACCTCTGCTGAGACCAGCCTCCCGCCGCGGTCCGGCTCTGAACATACGTTGAGTCGACTTTGGACGCCGTGATTCGGGTGCCCTCGGCGATCCCCACCGCGAACCCACCGCGGCGGGCAAGCAACACACCGATTCGGCGGTCGACGAGCGCGGTGGCCACCAGATCGTCAACCGCGAGTCCGTCTCGGACGTCCCCGACCTTCTCAGGGCGCCAGCCCAGCAGGATGTGGCAGTCGGCGTGGACACCATCCGCGGCGGTCACCAACAGCCCATGGACGGTCACGGTGGTGTGCTGGATTCCACCGTGTCGCTGAGCGAACCGGTCCAGCCATCCGGCGAGCCGTTCCGGGTCGACCTCGACCCATCGTCCGCCACCCGCCGCAGGTGCGTTCCCCAGCAGTCGGATCTCACGCCTGCCCGCCACCCGTCGACCGTACCGTGCCCCGCTCGCCGGGGTACTGCGCCGGTCAGATCCGCGTGTCCTGGCTCACCGAAGGCGCAGCGGTCAGGCGTGAGGTCGCGTCAGACGTTGAAACCGAGCGCGCGCAGCTGCTCACGCCCGTCTTCGGTGATCTTGTCCGGCCCCCACGGCGGCATCCAGACCCAGTTGATCCGGACATCGGAGACCAGACCGCCACCTGGACCGGTGCACAGCGCGGACCGGGCCTGATCCTCAATCACATCGGTGAGCGGGCACGCCGCCGACGTCAACGTCATGTCGATGGTGGCGACATTGTTGTCATCAACGTGGATGCCGTAGACCAACCCCAGGTCCACCACGTTGATCCCCAACTCCGGGTCCACCACGTCCTTGAGGGCTTCCTCGACGTCCTCCACGCGGGCCTTCCGGCTCTCTGAATCGGAAGCGCCGTCATGGGACGCCACGGTGGTCGCCGCTGGATCTGTGGTTCCCGCGGACTCCTCGCTGGCCGGCTCCTCCCCGGTCGCCCGCTGGGTGATCGGCTCAGTCATCGGTCTCCTCCTTGGTGCCCGTCGGGTGGGCCGCCACGGCCCGCATCGCCGCGTCCTTAAAGGCCATCCATGGCAGCAGCGCGCACTTCACCCGGGCTGGATAGCGCGACACCCCAGCGAATGCCACAGCGTCGGCTAGCCGCTCCTCATCCGGCTCCAGCTGCCCTCGGCTTCCCATCAAGGCGACGAACGCGTCGTGCACGGCCATCGCCTCGGTCAGCGGCTTACCCAGCAGCAGGTCGTACAACACGCTCGCGGCCGCCTGCGAGATCGAGCACCCCATGCCCTCGTAGGACACGTCGGTGATGGTGTGCTCCGCGCTGTCCGGGGCCGACGAGAGCCGGACCCGGAGCGTCACCTCGTCTCCACAGGTGGGGTTGACGTGGTGTGCCTCAGCGTCATACGGCTCCCGCAGCCCACGACCGTGCGGGCGCTTGTAGTGATCCAGGATGATGTCCTGGTAAAGCGCATCTAGTTGCATCAGCCGAACAATCTCTTCACGTGGTCAAGCCCCCGTATCAATGCATCCACGTCCTCGATGGTGTTGTACAGGTAGAACGACGCTCGGGTCGTCGCTGGTACTCCAAACCGCACGCAGGTGGGTCGGGCACAGTGGTGTCCCACCCGCACGGCGATCCCGAGTGAATCGAGCACCTGCCCCACGTCGTGGGGGTGTACACCGTCGAGCACGAAGGAAATCGTGGCTCCTCGGCCCACGGGGGTACGCGGACCGATCACCCGCAGGCCCTTCACCGTCTCCAGAGCCGGCAGGGCGTACGCGGCGATCTCCTTCTCATGCTGGCGGATCGCCTCCATCCCAATGCCGGACAGGTAGTCCACCGCCGCGCCCAGACCCACGGCCTGCACGATCGGCGGTGTCCCGGCCTCGAACCGGTGCGGGGGTGGGGCGAACGTCGACCCCTCCATCGCCACGACTTCGATCATCTCACCGCCGCCGAGGAACGGGGGCATCACCTCCAGCAACTCCTGCCGTCCCCACAGCACGCCGATACCGGTCGGGCCGCACATCTTGTGCCCGGTGAACGCCAGGAAGTCCACTCCCAGCTCGGCCACGTTCACCGGCAGGTGCGGCACCGCCTGTGAGGCGTCCAACATCACCAAGGCACCGACCTGGCGGGCCCGCTTCACCACCGCCTCGGTGGGGTTGATGGTGCCCAGAATGTTGGACATCAGGACATAGGAGACGATCTTGGTGCGCTCGTTGATCAGCTCCTCGAGCTGGGACAGGTCCAGCCGCCCTTCATCGGTGATGGAGAACCACCGCAGAGTCGCGCCAGTGCGCTGACACAGCAGCTGCCAGGGCACGATGTTGGAGTGGTGCTCCATTTCGGTGATCACCACTTCATCCCCTGGCCCCAGCCGGAACCGTGGGTCTCCACCCAGCGCCGTAGCGTTGGAGAAGGCGTACGCCACCAGGTTGATCGCCTCTGAGGAGTTCTTGGTGAAGACCACCTCGGCCGGCCCGGCGGCGCCGATGAACGACGCCACCTTGGCGCGGGCGTTCTCGTACGCCTCGGTCGCCTCGGTGCCCAAGGTATGCACCGCCCGCGCCACGTTGGCGTTGTGCCGTTCGTAGTGCTCCCGCATCACCTCAAGCACCTGTCGAGGCTTCTGCGAGGTGTTCCCGCTATCCAGGTAGATCAACGGGTGACCGTTGATCGTGCGGTTGAAGATCGGGAAGTCGGCACGGATCGCCGCGACGTCCAGCCGTGGAACGTCGGCGTGCTCAGGTGCGGTGCCCGGGGTGTGTGGGGCACCCGATGTCGAGGTCGTGGTCGTGGTCATGACGTCACCGCGGCCGGCTCTGCCCCGGCCAGGTACCGCTCGTATCCGGTCTGTTCCAACGCCTCGGCCAGCTCAGGGCCGCCTTCCTCAACGATCCGACCATTGACGAAGACGTGCACGAAGTCTGGCCTGACGTACCGCAGGATGCGGGTGTAGTGGGTGATAAGCAGCAGCCCGGTCTGCCCGGACTCCTTCACGCGGTTGATTCCGGCGCTGACCACGCGCAGCGCGTCGATGTCCAGTCCGGAGTCGGTCTCGTCCAGGATCGCTATCTTGGGCTGCAGCAGCTCCATCTGGACGATCTCGTGGCGCTTCTTCTCACCACCGGAGAAGCCCTCGTTAACGTTACGCTCGGCGAACGACGCGTCCATCCCGAGGTTGTTCAGCGCCGCCTTCAGGTCTTTGACCCAGGTCCGTAGCTTGGGCGCCTCACCGTCGATGGCGGTCTTGGCGGTCCTCAGGAAGTTCGACACCGAGACCCCTGGCACCTCGACCGGGTACTGCATGGCCAGGAACAGACCGGCGCGGGCCCGCTCGTCGACCGACATCGCCAGCACGTCCTCGCCGTCGAGCGTGACGCTTCCGCCAGTGACCTCGTACTTGGGGTGGCCGGCGATGGAGTACGCCAGAGTGGACTTACCGGACCCGTTGGGCCCCATGATCGCGTGGGTCTCGCCGGCCCGGACGGTGAGGTCCACTCCCTTGAGGATGGGCTTGGACTCCTCGCCGGTCTTCACCGACACATGTAGATCGCGGATTTCCAGGACACTCACCGTGGTCAGACTCCTAGGTTGTTATGCGGCTTGAGGGAGAGATAGATGTCACCATCGCGAACCTCAACCGGGTAAACCGGTACGGGTTCGGTGGCGGGCAGGCCGGTGGGTTGGCCGGTGTTCAGGTCGAAGCGCGAGCCATGCAGCCAGCACTCGATGGTGCAGCCGTCGATCTCGCCCTCGCTCAGCGGCACCTCGGCGTGAGAGCACACATCGTAAATAGCCCGGAATCCGCACTCGGCGTGGACGATCGCCACAGGAACCCCGTCGATGTCGGCGTGGACGGCGGTGCCCTCCGGGATGTCCTCGGCGGCACAGACCCGGATGAACTCGCTGGTCTGTTCCATGGCCGTCACATCCCCACCTGAACGAGTCGGGCGTCGATGGCGTTACTCAGCCGCTCCCGCAGCTGTGCCACGGGGATCCGGGCCAGCAGCTCGGCGAAGAAGCCACGCACCACCAGTTTGCGCGCCTCCACCTCCGGGATTCCCCGGCTCATCAGGTAGAACAGCTGCTCGTCGTCGAAGCGACCGGTGGCGCTGGCGTGTCCGGCGCCGACCACCTCACCGGTCTCGATCTCCAGATTCGGGACCGAGTCGGCCCGTGCGCCGTCGGTGAGGACGAGGTTGCGGTTGATTTCATAGGTGTCGGTGCCGGTGGCCTCGGCGCGGATCAGCACGTCCCCCACCCACACGGTGTGGGCCCCGGCCCCCTGCAGCGCGCCCCGGTAGGCGACGTTGCTGCGGCAGTCGGGGACAGAGTGGTCGACCAGCAACCGGTGTTCCAGGTGCTGCCCGCTGTCAGCGGACGCACCGCCGGTAGCGAAGTACACCCCGAACAGGTCGGCTTCGCCTCCCCGGTCGGTGTACTCCACCGAGGTGTACTGCCGCACCAGGTCGCCGCCCAGGCTGACCGTCACATGGGTGACCTTGGCGTCGCGGCCCAGTCGGAGCTTCACATGCTGGGCCTGCACCCCGGTCCGGTCCCAATCGGCGACCGTGACCAGCGTCAGGCGGGCACCGGCCTCCACCGCGACCTCGACGTTGTCGGCCAGCGTCACGTCGCCCAGCTGGTCCAGTACCACGGTGGCTTCGGCCAACTCGCCGACATTCAGGTAGGTGTGGGCGTAGGCGACGCCGCCGGTGCCGGTGGTCCGCAGCATGACCGGCGCCTCGGGGCACGCCTGGGGCGCGACCGTCACCACGGCTGCTTGGGGGGCCCGCCCGTACGCCAGCGCGCTCACCCTGTCGAAGGGCACTAGGACCGACCCGATCCGGGAGTCGGACATCGGCACCAGCTCGAAGGTGACGCCGTCGGGCAGGTTGTCGACGTACCCCTGCTGGATCTGTCCGGTCGCCGCAGGTGCCTCCTGGTCAGCGAGGCCGCGCAGCCGCCGCAAGGGGGTGAAACGCCACTCCTCCTCACGGCCGGTCAGCACCGGAAAGTCCGACACGTCATACGAGCGGAGGGCCTGGTACTTGGTCTTGGGCGGCACCGCCGGTGACGGCGAGCCGGCACCGTGCCCGTGCGGCCGCACCACGACGGGTGCTTGTGTGGTCATATCGCGAACGCTCTCCCAGTTATCAACCGGTTCATTTGTCATCCCGGTGAGGCGGACACACGGCAGTCACCTACCCGGGCCACGAGAAATATGAGAAATATTCGGATGGTATGTGCGGGGCGCGGGCCCGCCCGCCACGGTCAGCCGACGGCCCCCTCCATCTGGAGCTCGATGAGGCGGTTGAGCTCCAGGGCGTACTCCATCGGCAGTTCCTTGGCGATGGGCTCAATGAAGCCGCGCACGATCATGGCCATCGCCTCGTCTTCGGTAAGCCCGCGGCTCATCAGGTAGAACAGCTGGTCCTCGGAGACCTTGGAGACGGTGGCCTCGTGTCCCATCGCCACGTCGTCCTCGCGGACGTCCACATAGGGGTAGGTGTCCGACCGCGAGATCGTGTCGACCAGCAGCGCGTCGCACTTGACGGTGCTGCGGGAGTGCGACGCCCCCTCGTTGACCTGCACCAGGCCCCGGTAGGAGGTGCGGCCTCCACCTCGGGCGATCGACTTGGAGACGATGGTGGAGGAGGTGTACGGCGCGGCGTGCACCATCTTGGCGCCCGCGTCCTGGTGCTGCCCCTCCCCGGCCATGGCCACGGAGAGCACCTCACCTTTGGCGTGAGGTCCGACCATGTAGACGGCCGGGTACTTCATCGTGACCTTGGAGCCGATGTTGCCGTCGATCCACTCCATGGTGGCGCCCTCGTAGGCGACGGCGCGCTTGGTCACCAGGTTGTAGACGTTGGTCGACCAGTTCTGGATCGTGGTGTACCGGCACCGGGCGTTCTTCTTGACGATGATCTCCACGACCGCGCTGTGCAGCGAGTCCGACGAGTAGATCGGCGCGGTGCAGCCCTCCACGTAGTGGACGTAGGCGCCCTCGTCGACGATGATCAGCGTCCGCTCGAACTGGCCCATGTTCTCGGTGTTGATCCGGAAGTAGGCCTGCAGCGGAATCTCGACATGGACCCCCGGTGGCACGTAGATGAAGCTGCCGCCGCTCCACACCGCCGTGTTGAGCGCGGCGAACTTGTTGTCCCCCGCCGGGACGACGGTGCCGAAGTACTCGCGGAACAGGTCCTCGTGCTGCTTAAGCCCGGTGTCGGTGTCGAGGAAGATGACGCCTTGCTGCTCCAGATCCTCACGGATCTTGTGGTAGACCACCTCGGACTCGTACTGGGCGGCCACCCCGGCGATCAGACGCCGCTTTTCGGCCTCAGGGATTCCCAACTTGTCGTAGGTGTTACGGATGTCCTCGGGCAGCTCGTCCCAGCTGGTGGCCTGCTTCTCGGTGGAGCGGACGAAGTACTTGATGTTGTCGAAGTCGATCTGGCTCAGGTCCGCCCCCCAGGCCGGCAGCGGCTTTTTGTTGAACAGTCGCAGCGCCTTCAGCCTGAGGTTGAGCATCCACTCGGGCTCGTTCTTCTTGGCGGAGATATCCCGAACGACCGCCTCGGACAAACCACGCGGTGCGGAGGCACCGGCCACATCCGGGTCGGCCCAGCCGTACGCGTACCGGCCGAGCGCGGCCAGCTGCTCCTCCTGGGTGGGAACGCGGGTCGTTTCTGTGGTCATCAGTTATGTCCTCACGGAGTCGGTCGTGTGGTGGGCGTGGGAACTTGCCGGGGAATGTGGGTGGTGCAGACGCCGTCACCGTTGGCGATGGTCGCCAGCCGCTGCACGTGGGTGCCCACCAACCGGCTGATCACTTGCGTCTCGGCCTCGCACAACTGCGGGAACTCCGCCGCGACGTGAGCGACCGGGCAATGGTGCTGGCACAGCTGACCACCGGTGGCGATCACCGACGCGCTGGCGGCGTACCCCTCCCGACTGAGGGCCTTCGCGAGCGCCTCGGCCCGAGCGAGGGGATCGTCACCGGCCCCGTCCAGCGCGGCTCGACAGCGCCGCTCCAGCTCAGCCACCTGCTCGGCGGCGAAGGCGGACACCGCATCCGGTCCCGCCTCCCGGGCGATCCACCGCAGGGCGGCGCTAGCCAGATCGTCATAGGTGTGGGTGGCGCATCGTGACCGGGCCTGTTCGGTCAACGTGAACCACCGCGCTGGGCGCCCACGGCCCCGACGCCCGCGCATGGGGCGTTCTCGGCACGTGACCAACCCTTCGCCCCGCATCGCCTCCAGATGCCGACGCACGGCCGCAGGAGACAACCCCAGGGTGTTACCGAGTTCAGCGGCGGTGGCGGCACCGCGTTCCAGCAGCAGTTGAGTGACGGCGTCACGCGTCCGCAGATCACGGCCGTACGTGACCGCACCGGTCACCGTGTCGGTCTCCCTGTTATTGAGAGAGCGCGAGGCGCGTGACCGGGCAGCAGAGATCGCCGCCACGTTTTTCACAACGCAAGTGTTACGTATTTCAGTCCGGAGGCGCAAACGCGGGGCCCGGTGATCCACCCCACCCACCCTCCGCCCGCCCTGCGGTGCGGGCTTTCACCCGAAAATCACGATCTGCCCTGAACCGCCCCTGGCGCCGCTACGGCGATCGTGTCATCCCGCTCCTGGCGATCCTGGGCAGCGTCGTCCTGAATGACGCCGCCCTGAACGGGGTGGTGGCTTTCGACGGCCCTCTCCGCGGTATCGCTGTCCTCAGCGTCGTCGTCCTCGTCGACTTCATCCTCGTCGACTTCGTCCTCCTCGGTGTCACTGCCGTCGAGGACCAGCACCAGCGGCTCCGCCGTGCCCGGATCGCGAGTACGGGTCGAGAACAACACGTGCAGCGTGGCGAGCCAGACCGCGCAGGCGCCGGCCATGTGCATCCCCACCAGCAGCACGGGAAGCTGCGTGAAGTACTGCACAAACCCCACGAGGCCCTGCGCCAGCTCGACGATGATCAGGATCACCGCCGCCCGCACGGTACGCTGTGGCGCCTGCACCGCTCGCAACGCCAGCCACAGCGCCACCGACAACCCCAGCAACAAAAACACCAGATCGGCGTGGAGCTGGGAGATCGACTCCGGATCCAGGCCGGTCCGGGGCGCGTTCTCGTCACCGGCGTGCGGCCCCGACCCGGTGACCACTGTGCCGACCACGATCACCGCGAAGCTGACCGCCGTGGTCACCCACGCCAGCTGCCGCAGCGGCGTCGGCACCAAGAGCCGGACTGGGCCGTCAGGCTCCCCAGCGCGTACCCACAGCGTCCAGCAGGCCGCGATAGCCCCGACCGAGACCAGGAAGTGGCAGGCCACCACCCACGGGTTGAGCTCGGTCAGCACGGTGATACCCCCGACCAGTGCCTGCCCGGGGATGACTAGCAGGGCGCCGAGCGCCCACCAGATCAGGGAACGGCGTCGGGGACGCCGCAGCACGGCCGTGATCAAGGCGGCCAAGGTCGCCGCACCGACCACGAAGGTGATCAGCCGGTTACCGAACTCTATGTATCCATGAATCCCCAGCTCAGGGGTGTTGACCAGAGAGTCCTCGGTGCATCGAGGGAAGGTGGGGCACCCCAACCCCGAACCGGTCAACCGCACCGCCCCACCGGTGATCACGATCAGGACATTGGCCGCGATCGCGAGCAGGGCCGCGCGCCTTGTGGTTTCCGGGGAGACCGACCAACGGCTGAGCATCTACTCATCGTAGAAGTTCGCCTGATCCCGGTCGGCGAGGCCGTACATCCGCCCTTTGACCAGGGCGGATACCGACGCGGTACGCGGTAGTGGCGTGACCGATCATCGGGCACGATAGGTAGCGTGCCTATCGCGTACTCCGACGCGGACCTGCTCCGGCTGGCGGGTCGGGGCGCGTATGAGCGGGGCCGTGCCTACGCCGCCGAGGGCCGCGTGGAGGAGCTGGATATCGGCGAACACGACGCCGCGGCTCGGGTACGCGGCACCCGTTCCTATGCGGTGCTCCTCACCGGGGATCACTGGATGTGCCAGTGCCCGGTCGGGGTCAACGGTGAGTTCTGTAAACACTGCGTCGCGGTGGCGCTGGTCGCGCGTGCCTACGTTGTATCCCCCACCGTCATACCCCCCACCGCGCCCGCTGAGGCGGCCGCCGGCGACGACAGCGAGGCCGAGCCGGACCGGTACGCCGATCCCCGCCTGCTGCGCCAGCTGGTGAACCAGCTCGCCGGGGTGCGAGGGCCACTGCACGACTGGGAAGCCGTCGACTACGCCCAGAACGTCGGGCTACTGCTGGACCGGCTCAACGCCGCCGCCACTGACCGCCCCGCTGAGCTCCGGCCGGTCCTGGAACGCCTGCTCACCCATATCGTCAACGCCCTCGCCCAAGCCGATGACTGGACGGGGGCGATCGCCGACGTGTTACGCCGGGCGTTGGCGCTGCACGCCGCCGCCTGCCGAGCCGCGCCACCCCGTCCGGAGCGGCTCGCACGGTGGCTGGCCCGCTTCAATCTCGACCCGCGGAACCGATTCACCGCCTCGGTCACCGACTACGCCGTCGCGCTCGGTGAGCGTGGCCTGGCCAGCTACCGGCGCGAGGTCATCCATCGTTGGGAGACCGAACCGGACCAGGCGGCGGTGCGGCGCGCCCGCGACGATCTGGCGCGTTTCGACCGGGACGCGGCGGCTTTAGTCAAACTGCGCGGCAAGGAGCTGTCCACGGTGTCTCAGTTCCACGCCGTCGCTACGGCGCTGGCCGACATCGGGGAGTGGGAGCTGGCTATTGAGTACGCCGAACGCGGACTGCGTAAGCATCCCGACGATCCGCTGGGTCGGCTGCGGCGGTTCCTGGTGGAGGCGTACCTGCACCGGGACCGCCCCAAGCAGGACCGCACACCGGCCTGACACCGGCGCGGTCCAGCATCGGTCCACCCGTTCAGCGTCGCGCCCCACGCCCAGCAATCCGGTCATCCGGCTACTTTGACGCATACTCTGACGAATACCCCTAATTCAGGGAGTAACTTCTCAGTTTCTCGATCGACGGTAGGGATGACACGGACCGGTGGTGACCATCCGTCAGCCACCCGCTAACGTGATCGAGCGTTACCGCGCCGTCGAGGGTCGCAACGACACGGCACGGCGGAGACACCGCACAGGGCGCACATCGATACGGGAGGCAAGGCTTGTCCCAGGACTCAGATCCGCTGGACGGCGCGCATGTGCTGCTCACGGGCGCGACCGGGTTCCTCGGGCAGGCGGCGTTGGAGCGCCTGCTCTCCGCGTACCCCAACACCCGGATCTCGGTACTGATCCGTCGTCGCGGAAGTACCACGGCGCAGGCCCGCTTCGACGCCCTGCTCCGCAAACCGGTGTTCTCCACCTGGCGAGAACGCGTCGGGGCCGACGCCGTGGCCCGGGCGGTGGCCGAACGGGTCACCGTCATCGAAGGCGACCTGGGCGACGGGGTGACTAGGCTACCCGCGGACCTGGATGTGGTGATCCACGGGGCCTCGACGGTGTCCTTTGACCCGCCGATCGACGACGCGTTCCGGGTGAACGTCTCGGGCGTGGTGAACCTGTACGAGGCGGTCGTCGCCAGCGGGAGTAACCCCCATGTGGTGCATGTGTCCACCGCGTACGTGGCCGGAGCGCGCAAGGGTGTGATCCCCGAGGAGGCGCTCAAGCACTCCGTGGACTGGCGGACCGAACTGGAGTCGGCGCTGGCCGCCCGCGCCGAGGTCGAGCGCGATTCGCGCCGCCCGGAGGTACTGCGGCGGGCGTTGGCGCGCGCCCGGGCCGAGCACGGCAAGGCCGGCCCGCAGTCGACCGCCCTGGCGGCCGAGGACGCGCGTCGCGCCTGGGTGACCGAACGACTGGTGGATTACGGCCGGACCCGGGCTCAGAGTCTGGGCTGGCCCGATGTCTACACCTTCACCAAGGCGCTCGGGGAGCGGGTGGCCGAGGAGTTCGCCGCCTCCCACGGGCTGCGGGTCTCCGTGGTCCGCCCCGCGATCGTGGAGAGCGCGCTACGGCACCCGTACCCCGGCTGGATCGACGGCTTCAAGATGGCCGACCCGATCATCCTGGCGTTCGGGCGGGGCATCCTCAAGGAGTTCCCCGGGCTGCCCGACGGGGTGTTGGACATCATCCCGGTAGACATCGTCATCAACGCCACGCTCGCGGTCGCCGCCGCGCCCGCTGAACCGGCCAAGCCCGCGTACTACCACGTCGGATCTGGCGCGCGGAATCCCTTGACCTTCCGGGAGATGTACGAGCAGGTTCGGGCGTACTTCGAGGCGCACCCCATGCCCGACGGTGGTCGGGGGCAGATCAAGGTCCCCTCGTGGAGCTTCCCGGGCATGCGCCAGGTGGAACGGCTGCTGCGGACCGGGGAACGCGCGGTGGACTGGGCTGAAAAGGCGCTGCTGCACCTCCCGGCCACCGAGCGCACCCGGGAGTGGTTGACCCGGATCCACCGCGAAAGCCAACGCCTGGAATTCCTGCGCCGGTACGCCGACCTCTACGGCGTCTACACCGAAGCCGAGGTGATCTACACCGACTCCAAGTTGTTGGCACTGCACCAGCAACTGCCGCCGGAGCGGGTCGACGAACACGGCTTCGACGCCGCCGTGATCGACTGGGATCACTACCTGCAGGAGGTGCACTGCCCGAGCGTCACCGGCCTGATGCGCCAGGCCACCGGCCGCGGCGGCTCCCGTACCCCTGCCCTGAAGCTGACTCGGCGTACCGATCCGGACTCCCCGCCGATCGTGGCCGTGTTCGACCTGGAAGGCACGGTGATCGCCTCCAACCTGATCGAGGGCTACCTGTGGGCCCGGTTGGCCGACCTGCCGCGGGCGGACTGGCCTCGGGAGCTGGCCAGCCTGGCCGCCGCGCTGCCCCGGTACCTGCGCGCCGACCATCGAGACCGAGGCGAGTTCATCCGCACGTTCATGCGGCGCTACAAAGGCGCGTCGGAAGATGAACTGCGGCGGCTGGTCAACGCGCGACTGTCCGATGTGCTGCTGCGCCGTTCCTTCCCTGAGGCGGTCCGCCGGATCCGGGCGCACCGCGCGGCGGGCCACCGCACCATCCTGATCACGGGGACCGCTGATGTGCTCATCGAGCCGTTGACCCCGCTTTTTGATCACGTGGTGGCCAGTAAGCTGCACAGCCGTGACGGTGTTCTCACCGGTTTCCTGGCCACTCCTCCGCTGGTCGGTGAGGCGCGGGCGGCGTGGCTGCGTCGCTACGCGGCACAGGAGGGAGTGGACCTGACGCGCTCGTGGGCCTACGGCGACAGCTACTCCGACCGGCCGCTGTTGGAGGCAGTGGGTAACCCGGCCGCGGTCAACCCGGACCCGAGGTTGTACCAGCACGCCAAACGCAAACACTGGCGGATCGAGACCTGGGGTCGCCACACCGGTGGCGCGCTCGAGGCCTTGGTGGAGGCGGTGCGATGATCCTGGCCCTGGAATACCACCGGTCCCCGACGAAATACCTGGCCACCCGGGGAATCACGACGTTAAACGTGGGATCACGGCTGTCGAGCCTGGTCAACAGCGCGGTCGCCAGCAACCTGTCCCCGCTGCGCCTGGTCAACCGCGAAGAGCCCATCCGCCCCGGTCCGGAGTGGGTCCGTGTCCGCCCGCTGCTGTCGGGGATCTGCGGCTCGGATCTCGGGCTCCTCACCGGTCGTTCTTCCCCCTACCTGACTCCCCTGGTGTCGATGCCGTTCGTCCCCGGCCATGAGGTGGTCGGGGAGACGCTCGATGACCTCCCTGACCTTCCCAAAGGCAGCCGGGTCGTCCTGGACCCGGTCCTCGGGTGTGAAGCCCGTGACCTCGAACCGTGTCCGTGGTGCACCACCGGCCGCACCAGCCGCTGCGACCACGTGACCGCTGGCCGGATCCAGGCTGGGCTGCAAACCGGTTTCTGTGCCTCCACCGGCGGTGGGTGGAGCCGCATGCTGGTGGCGCACCGCAGTCAGCTGCACCCCGTACCGGAGGATCTGCCGCTGAAGCGGGCGGTGCTGGTGGAACCGCTGGCCTGCGCGATCCACTCGGTACGCCGGATCGACGTGCCAGCCGGCTCCACGGTGCTGGTGGTCGGCGCCGGCACCGTGGGTCTGCTGACTGTGCTGGCGCTGAGGGAGTTCACCCAGGCCGGACCGGTGTACGTGGTCGCCAAACACAAGCACCAGCGCGAACGGGCCCTTCAGGTCGGCGCCACCGAGGTGTTCGAGCCGTCCCGGGCGGCGCGGGCGCTGCGCCGCGTGACTCGGGGTTCGCTGCAAAAGCCGGTCTTCGGACAGGAGTTCCTGCTGGGCGGGGCCGACATCGCCTTTGAGTGCACCGGCGGCGCCGGCGGGTTGGACACCGCGCTGCGGCTGGTCCGGGCTGGCGGCACGGTTCTGCTGTCCGGGATGCCCTCAGGGACGGTCGACCTCACCCCGTTGTGGTACCGCGAGCTCAAGCTGATCGGGTCGTACGCCACCGACGCTGGTGGCCCCGACAGCAGCCGGCGGGACGACTTCACCGAGGCGGTAGCGCTGGCGGCGCAGGCTCCGTTGGATGGATATGTCGACGCCGTCTACCCCCTGTCACGCTGGCGTGACGCGGTGGGGCACGCGATCGCGGCCGGCCGGCTCGGTACGGTCAAGGTCGCCTTTGACCCCACCCGGGACTAGCCCCGGCCCGGGAACCGAGGACCGACCCGCGAGGGCCCGGCCCAGAAGCCTGAGGCCACGACCTGGAAGAGGAGAGTACTCGTGAGCAGGCCCGGATTCGTCCTGGAGGTGGACGAGCGCACCCCCGCACTGCTGGTGCACGAGGGGGAAGGCTTCCGGCTGGAACGGTTCCCGCTCGGCACCCGGGTGGTCTATCCGCCGGAATCACTGCCCGGCATCGCGGATGTAGACGCCGAGATCCGACGCGCCCTGCTGAACCCCCACGGTATTGAGCCGCTACCGGAGCTGCTGTTCCCAGGGATGCGCTTGACCATCGTCTTCGACGACCTGTCGCTTCCCTTGCCTCAGATGCGGACCCCCGACATCCGGCAGCGGGTCATCGAGCACGTTCTGGAGTTGGCGGCCCGCGCCGGGGTGGACGACGTGGAGCTCCTGGCGGCCAACGCGCTTCACCGCCGGATGACTCCCGCCGAGCTGAAGCGCACGGTGGGCGAGCGGGTGTTCCGCGCATTCTTCCCGAAGCACCTGCGCAATCACGACGCCGAGGACCGGGCGAACTTGGTCCACCTGGGCACCACCGCGCACGGCGAGGATGTCGAGATCAACCGGCGCGCCGCCGAAAGCGACCTGATCGTCTACGTCAACATCACTCTGACCGCGATGAGCGGCGGCCCGAAGTCGGTCGCAGTGGGGTTGGCGTCCTACAAGAGCCTGCGGCATCACCACAACGTCCACACGCTGCGGCACTCCCGTTCCTTCAACGACCCGCCGAACTCGGCGATGCACCACTCCTACAACCGGATGGCGGCGTTGTTGGAGAAGCACGTCAAGATCTTCACGATCGAGACGACCTTGAACAACGACACCTTCCCCTCCTACGTCAACTTCCTCAACAAGCGGGAGTGGGAGTGGACCCTCGCTGACCAGGCGCGTTACCTGGCGGTGAAGCGGGCCAACGATATGGCGCCGCCCCGGCTGCGTCGGCAGATGTGGCAAAAGACTGTCGCCCCGTACGGGGTGACCGGTATCAACGCCGGGCTGCCGTCCGAGGTGCACCCGCTGACCCTGGCCAACGTCCACCGGCAACAGCTGACCGAGGTCAACGGTCAAGCCGACATCGGGATCTGGGGCCTGCCCTACATCTGCCCCTACAACGTCAACTCGATCATGAACCCAATCCTGGTGATGAGCCTGGGGTTGGGCTACTTCTTCAACCTGTACCGGAACGCGCCGATCGTCCGGAAGGGTGGAGTGGGGATCTTCTACCACCCCATGCCGAACGAGTTCCACCCGGTGCACCACCCCAGCTACATCGATTTCTTCGAAGAGGTGCTGGCCGAGACCACCGACCCGGTGCAGATCGAGACGAAGTACGAGGAGCAGTTCGCCACCGATCCGTGGTACACGCATCTGTACCGCTCCAGCTACGCGTACCACGGGGTGCATCCGTTCTACATGTGGTACTGGGGCGCCCACGCCCTAGAGCACCTCGGAGACGTGATCTTCGTGGGGGCGGATCGCGCCACGGCGCGGCGGCTGGGCTTCCGCGTCGCCTCGACGCTGGCCGACGCCTTGGAGATGGCACGGGACACCGTCGGCTCCAGCCCGTCCATCACCTACCTCCACGCCCCGCCGCTGGTCATGGCCGATGTGCGGTGAGTCCATCGTGTCCGGTGAGCCTGACGTCGCCGTGAACGCCGACCTTGTTGTGAACCCGCCGGGCTCCCCGGCGCCCTTCACCACCGGGGAGCCCACCGATCCTGGCCTGGAGTCGTGATGAAGATCGTCGACGAGATCCGTCTCCTCACCCGCGGTCGGGACTGGCGTGGCCGGGCCCGGACTCCACGTTCGGCGGAGCCGTGGCGGCTGCCCACCGAGCCCCGGGAGTTCCCCACCCGCTGGGCGCGTACCCCCTTGGCCCGGGCCGCCCGCGAGGGGATCCGACGGGGTTTGCTCAAGCCGGTGACCTGGAGCCAGACACGTCCGGTGGTGGAGGGCGTGGAGTACCTGGATACGCTCCAGGGCCCGGCGATCTTCATCGCCAACCACGCCAGTCATCTGGACGCGCCCTTGATCCTGGGATCGCTCCCGGCTCGGTACGCGCGTACCTTGGCGGTGGGCGCCGCCGCCGACTACTTCTTCGACGCCCGCTGGCGGGCGGTGGCGAGCGCACTGGTGTTCAACGCGTTCCCGATTGAGCGGCACGGGTCGCGGCGGATGCGTAGTCTCGCCCCCACCTTGCTGGATAAGGGCTGGAGCCTGCTGCTGTTCCCGGAGGGCACCCGCTCCCAGGACGGCTGGATGCACACCTTCCGGATGGGGGCCGCGCAGCTGGCCTGCAGCCGGGGTGTGCCGGTGGTGCCGATCGCGCTGCGCGGCACCTATAGCGCGATGCCGCGGGGCCGTAACTGGCCGCGTCCTGGGCGCCCCACCGTGGTCGTCCGGTATGGCCGGCCGCTGCATCCCGCCGAGGGGGAAGGGACTCGCGCGTTCAACGAGCGGCTCGTCACCGCGGTCAGCCGACTGTGGGCCGAGGAGGAGATGGGCTGGTACCGGTCGCTGCGGGCCGAAGCCGACGGCACCTTGAAACTCCCCACCGGCCCGTCGGGATCGTCGTGGCGGCGGATCTGGGAGGCCACCCGCCCGCTCGCCGAGGACCAGTCAGACCGGATCTGGCCGTAACCCGGGGCGGCGTTCTCGCCCCCTCATCGCGCGTCGAGGGCGGCCACGATGGCGGCGGCGAAGCGCTCAGGGGCGCCGGGGTCGTAGTTTAAAAACAGGGACGGCTCCACCAGCTCCAACTCGATCAGGGTGGGCTGACCGTCGGGGCCGGGGATCAGGTCGACCCGCGCGTACAGCAGCCGCGCCACGCCACCAGGGACCACCGTCAGGATCTTCTCGGCGAGCTCCCGCTCCTCAGCGGAGGCCTGGCGGGGCTGGATCTCCTCCGGGACGTACAGCGCGTCGTGCGGGCCGGTGCCCCGGTCGGGGCCGGTCAGCATCGGTCCCTTGCGGATGGCGTGGGAGAACTCGCCGTTGAAGTACAGCAGCGCGGTCTCTCCGGCGGTGTCCACCGCCGACAGGTACGGCTGGAGCATGACGACCTTGCCAGCGGTGTGCAGCCGATCGATGTGCTGGGCGGCGAGCTGTCGATGCTCAGGATCGGTCATGTCATAGCGCCCTGTCGCGACGCTGCCGGCGCTGACCGACGGTTTGAGGACCCACTCGCCACTGTCCGGGAGCGTCCACCGCTCCCCCGGCACGATCCAGCTGGTGGGCACCACCGGCACACCGGCGGCGGCCAGATCGGCCAGGTAGCGCTTGTCGGTGTTCCACGCGATGACATCGGCCGGGTTGGCCAACCGGGGTACGCACGCGGCCCAGGACACGAACGCCTCCCGACGGCGGGTGTAGTCCCAGGTGGAGCGGATCACCGTCAGATCGAAGGAGTCCCAGTCCACCGCGGGGTCGTCCCACACCGCCGGGACCGCGGTCACACCGCGCTGCTCCAGCGGCTCCAGCACCAGCCGCTCTGTGGGGTCCAGCTGTGGTAATTCCGCACATGTGGCCAGCGCTACCCGCCTGGTGTCGGCCATCGGCTCTCCTCCGCTGTGGGTCGGCCTCCCTGACAGCCGGATCCTGCCCCACAGGCCGACGTCTCACGCGACACCGACAGGCCAGGTGTGTTACGCGTCACGCGCCGTGAGCCGACTGGGTCGATGCGGCATAGCTGGCACGGGCACCGGGCTGGGCTGGAATGGGCCACACCGGGCCCGGATCAGGACGACTGAGCACCCGACGGGCCACCGCTTGGACGTGGATCTCGTCGGCGCCATCGTGGATCCGGCTCGCGCGGGCCATCCGGAACAGCAGGCTCAACGGTGTGTCGTCGGTTAATCCTTCGGCGCCGAAGACCTGGACGGCCCGGTCAGTGACGCCACAGAACATGTGAGAGGTGAGCACCTTCGCCGCGCTGAGGTCCAGTTCGATGTCGGGATCCCCGGTGTCGAGGCGGGCAGCCAGATCACGTAGCAGCGTCCGTACCGCGATGATCTCCTGGTAACTGTCGAAGACGTGCCGCTGCATGAGTTGTTTTTCAGCCAGCGGACCGGTCGCGGTACGCCGGGTGCGCAGTCGTTGACACATCAGGTCAAACGCCCGCTGCGCCTGTCCCAGCCACGTCAGGCTGCGCAGCAGCCGCTCTAAGGTGCGGTGCCGGCTCATCACCGCGTACCCTGCTCCTTCCGCTCCGAGCAGGTAATCGGCGGGTACCCGGACCTCGTGTAACCGGACCTCGACATGGCCGCCCGCGGCGCCGAGGACCGGGAGATCCCGCGTGATCTCCACCCCGTGAGCGTCGATCGGAACCACCAGCAGCGAGAACGCCTTCACCGTGGGATCGGTGTAGGAGCCGGTCCGGCACAGTACCGTCATCACGTCGGCGCCACGCGCCATCGTGAACCACTTCCGGCCGGTGATCACCCAACAGTCACCGTCCCGCACCGCTCGAGTCACCAGCTGGGACAACCCGGGGTCCGATCGTCCAGGCTCGCTGACACCGTGACAGGTGATCAGCTCCCCGGCGAGGAGCGGCGCCAGTACCCGCTCTCGGAGCGTCGGGCTCGCGTACTCATTGAAGATCATCACGTCGGCGAGGGCGGCGGACCCCAGGACGGCGGGGCCCTCCAGGTACTCGCCCTCCAGTTCCGCGTAACTGGCGTACTCCCGCAAAGACAGGCTCCCGCCGACGGAGGAGCCCGGATACGCGTACCCCCACAGTCCATGAGACCGAGCCCGGTCGCGCAGGTGCCCGACGATCGTGCCGCGTTCCTCCCAGCCCGCGCGCGCCAGGCTCACCTCCCAGGGTCTGACCTCCGTATTCAGGAAATTCCTTAGCTGTTCTCTCAATGATTGTGAAGCATCAGATCGCGCCAGGTCAGTCATACCAGCCATGCGCCTTCCTTCCACACGCCCACCACCCTCCAACTTATTTCCAAACCATTAATGATCTTGCCCAGAAGTGTGTACTGAATTGGGTATGACGCCGACTCAGTTTCCATGGATGGCGGGCTTCCAATGAATTTTTCCTCGTGATGCCGAGTGGGGCAGAACATGATCAGAGAGGACGGTCGGCCGTGTCGCCTCCCCTCTGAACACCCTGACAAATCCGGTTGGTGTACGCCAAGAGGGCGCCCGGTGTACCCATATGGCGACCAAAGTATCCCCATATGGGGTACTCCTTTGACTAGATCGGCCTAGCTCACGTTCCGTGCTTTGCTGGTGACCGCCCCGTTTTCTGAATTCCATCCGACCACCTGTTCTCGTCGGGATCCAAATCAGAGATCTGACCTCGAAGTTTTCCCGTGAGAAAGGGGGAATGACGGCGCTTCAGTCCACGGAACGAGGCACACAGGACCGAAAAAGAAACGAAAGGAATCGCGATCATGACCTCCCATATCTCCTTTGCTCGACAGCTGAGACTGCGCCGCTTGTACCGACATCACGATCAGCGTTTGGTGATCGTGCCCTTAGATCACTCGGTCTCCGACGGCCCGATCACCGACCGGCTTGACACCCTGGTGGGGCAACTGGTAGCGGGCGGGGTGGACGGCGTGATCCTGCACAAAGGCAGCGTGCGGCACGTCTCCCCCGAGCGGTTCGCCCATACCGCGTTGATCGTGCACTTGAGCGCCAGTACCGCACGCGCTCCCGACCCCAACGCCAAGTACCTGGTGACCAGCGTGGAGGAAGCGCTCCGCCTCGGTGCCGACGGGGTGAGCGTGCACGTCAACCTCGGCTCTCGGGAGGAGGCGCGCCAGATCGCCGACCTGGGCGCGGTCGCGGAGGCCTGTGACCGTTGGAACCTGCCACTGCTGGCGATGATCTACCCGCGCGGCGCGAGCATCCCCGACCCCCGGGCACCGGAAGTGGTGGCGCACGCGGCCTCCCTGGCGGCCGACCTGGGCGCAGACATCGTCAAAACCGTCTACCCCGGCTCGATCGCCGCCATGGCTGAGATCACCAATGCCTGCCCGATCCCGCTGCTGATCGCCGGCGGTCCCCGACGCGATCACGCCGACGCCGTGCTCACCGACATCCGTGACGCCCTGCGCGGTGGGGCGGCCGGGGTGGCCATGGGGCGCAACGTCTTCCAAGCCGAGGACCCCACCGCCGCGGCGCGCGCGGTCGTCGATCTGGTGCACGCCACACCCCAGCCGACACGACCGGAGGTACGCGAACTCTCCCTCAACGCCAGCTGACCATTCCCACCCCGCATCCACAGGAGGAGAAGCATGAAGCTCACCTGGCTGGACATCCGCGCCACCGATCAGGCGGCACGGCAAGCGATCGTGCAGGAGGCGCTGCACCACCGGATCGACGCCCTCGTCGCGGCTGACCCCGCGGACCTGGCGGGCCTGCCTCCCACCGTCACCAAGGTGTTGTTCCCGCAGGATCGACCGCTGCCGGAGGACTTTGGTGAGGTCGATGTGGTGATCGTCGATCCCCTCACCCACGGCGTGACCCCGACGGAGTTAGCGGCCCGCCACCCTGAGATCGAATTCGGGCGGTTCGTGGAGGTCGTGGACGCACCGACTCTGGAGCTCGCGTGTCAGTCGGCCCGCACCGAACGCTGGAGCGTGCTGCTGTTCCGTGACCCCACCAAAATCCCCTTAGAGATCGTGATCGCGGCGGCAGCCGGGGCGTCCGGCAGCCTGATCACCGTGGCGCAGGACGTCGAGGAAGCAAAGATCATCTTCGGCGTTCTGGAACACGGTTCTGACGGGGTGATGCTGGCGCCACAACGCGTCGGTGACGCGGCCCAACTCATCGCGGCGGCCCGGTACCAGACCCCCACCCTCAACTTGACGGAGCTCACCGTCACCGCGACCACCCACGTCGGCATGGGAGAGCGTGCCTGCGTCGACACCTGCTCCTATCTGCGGCCCGACGAAGGTCTCCTCGTCGGATCGCACTCCAAGGGCATGATCCTGTGCGTCAGTGAAACCCACCCGCTGCCGTACATGCCCACTCGACCGTTCCGGGTCAACGCCGGCGCGATCCACTCCTACACCTTGGCGCAGAACGGGCGTACCAACTACCTCAGCGAACTGCAGGCGGGGAGCAAAGTCCTCGCCGTCGATGTCAAAGGCCAGACCCGACCGGTGACGGTGGGACGCGTCAAGATCGAATCACGGCCGTTGATCTCCGTGGACGCGGTGGCTCCCGATGGCCGGACGGTCAATCTGATCCTGCAGGACGACTGGCACGTTCGGGTCCTCGGCCCCGGGGGCGTGGTCCTCAACAGCACCGAACTCAAACCCGGTGACACGGTGCTCGGCTATCTGCCCAGCGAGGACCGGCACGTCGGTTACCCCATCAACGAGTTCTGCCTCGAGAAGTGAGGGCCGTGGATACGCCAAGAATCGCCATCGTGGGAGCGGGGATCGCCGGCCTGACGGTGGCCGTCTCACTGAGGCGCGCCGGCATCCCGTGCGAGGTCTTCGAGCAGGCCTCTTTCTTCGCTGACGCTGGAGCTGGTATTCAGATCTCCCCCAACGGCGCACGGATCCTGCACCGCCTCGGACTGGCCGATACCCTACAGAAACGGTCATCCCAGGCCTGGGCGATCGAAACACGCCGTTGGCAGGACGACACCGTGCTGGGGCGTACTGAATTAGGCCCTGGCTGCGTGGCGCGCTTCGGCGCCCCCTACTACCTGATCCAACGCGCCGACCTGCACCGCACCCTGGTGGAGGCGCTGCCGGCAGGGACGATCCGACAGGGCGTCGTCTGCACCCACGTCGTCGAACAGGACAACGGCGCCGTGCTCCACTTCCGGGATGGCACCACCGTCACCGCCGACCTAGTGATCGGGGCCGACGGCATCCACTCTGTGGTACGCCGCGGCTTGATCGCTGACACGCCCATCTTCTCCGGTTTCACCGTGTACCGCGGGCTGGTCCCCATCGATCGCGTACCACATCTGTTCGACCGGCCGCAGGTGCTGTTCTGGTTGGGGCCGGGCGGGCACGTCACCTCCTACCCGATCGTCAGCCGCCAGCTCATCCACTTCAGCGCGGTGATCGCCTCCCCCGACTGGGATCCGAAGGTCTGGTCAGCGCCAGGGCAGGTAGCCGACGCGGTAGCCGCTTTCCAGGGATGGACCGACACGGTGCGGGACCTGATCGGGGCCGCTGACACGGTGACGCGGTGGGCGCTGTTTGACCGGGAGCCCACCGGACGCTGGCACGGCCAGCGCACCGTCCTGGTCGGAGACGCCGCCCACCCTATGCTGCCCTTTATGTCCCAGGGCGCTAACCAGGCAATCGAGGACGCCGCCACCCTGGTGACGCTGCTGGTTCGCGCCGGCTTGGAGCGCGACGCCGCGCTGCAGGCCTATCAGACGCTCCGTCAGCCGCGCGTGGCTGAGGTGCACCGCCACGCCCGGATCCGGGGCCGCACCTTCCACTTCCAGGACGGTGAGCAGCAACGGCAGCGGGACGCCGCCATGCCGAAGACCGAGGACATCGGTTCCTACGAGTGGCTGTACGGCTTCGACGCGGAGCAGCTGCCACTTGATCGGGCGGGAGCGGTGTCCGAGTCTCCACTCCGCCGGTGACCGGGCCGCGACGGCTCTGACTGCCCTTTAGGACTGCGTACGCCACGGGTACGCCCGCGAGGGGCCCGGGACCCTCGCGGGATAACCGACCGGCACAGGACCTAAAGGCGCAAAACCTAAACCAGAACAAGGCGGGACGGTGGGCAGCGCACTAGGTCCTTACTGGATGACGGCGTCACTGGATGACGGCGTCGACGGCCACGGCGACGAACAGCACCGTCAGGTAGGTGATCGACCAGTGGAACAACCGCATGGGCCGGAGATTCTCGCCCCGCCGCGCCCTGCGTTCCATCCGGTGCGCCTCGACGAGGAGGAAGCCGCCCGACACCACCGCTACGGCCGCGTACAAGGGGGTGGTGGCTATCGGCCACAGCGCCAGTGAGGCGATGACGGTCAGCCAGGTGTACACCACGGTCTCCACCGCGACCCGATGGGCCGACGCCACCACCGGCAGCATCGGGATCCCCGCGGCGGCGTAGTCAGCGCGGAACTTGATGGCCAGAGCCCAGAAGTGGGGAGGTTGCCAGAAGAAGACGACAGCGAACAGGATCCACGCCGGCCAGTCCAGGGAGCCGGTTACCGCCGCCCAGCCGATCAAGACCGGCGCCGAGCCGCACACCCCACCCAGCACGGTGTTGTGCTTGGTGTGTCGCTTCAGTAACAGGGTGTAGATGACCGCGTAGTACACAATGGCCCCAGCGGTGAGGGCGGTGGCCAACGGATTGGTGGTCAGCCACATCAACACCACTGAGGCGACGCCGAGGGTCAACCCGAACAGCAACGCCGAGCGGGGGGAGACGATGTGCCGAGGCAGCGGCCGCCGGGAGGTACGGCGCATGACCTGGTCGATGTCCCGGTCGACGTAGCAGTTGAGTGCGTTGGCGCTCCCCGCCGCCAAAGCGCCGCCGACGACCACCACAAGCACGGTCAGCAGGGAAGGCAAACCGCCGGCCGCCAGGAACATCGTCGGGACCGCGGTTATCAGCAGCAGCTCAATGATGCGGGGCTTGGTCAGGGCTAGGTACGCCGCGAGGATGGCTTTGACACTCCGCGCCGCGGGCGCCGGGACAGTCCCGGCCGGAGCCACGGTGCCATGGCGGGAACGCGCCGCGTCGGCGACGACATCCAGCCCAGGGGTGTCACGGTCGGTGAGTGTGCTCACAAATCCCCCTCGCCCGGCCGGATGATCAATGCTCGTCTACGCATCGTAGAACAGGGTACGGGCGAGGCTCACAGGCAGGTGTCGCCGGGCCCAGCACCGCTAAAAGCAGCGATTTTAGACGCTCATTCACCCCCGCTGTTCTTCTCCCAGGATCCGTCCACCACCCATTTCCGACACGTGATCACCGCTCCGTTCATGCGGTTTGAGCATGGAGTTATCGGCGTAACCCGTCGTTTGATGTCTATTGGTTGAGTGCGACATCACGGGTGGCCAAAATCACTCCAGAAGCCGGATGAGGGAGCTCCCTGGCCACACGTCCACGGTGCTTGTCACATCGTCCCGCTGACGACCAGCCCCTTTACGGCTGTATGTCTCGAAGACAGGTCATCAAAACGGTGATGAAACCGCACGACATCCTGATGAGGTCAGGGACGCGCTGCAGGTCATTGCGCGACACGCTCCCGCCCGACGCAGCCGCACCAGAAGCGGGCCCCAGCGACATACTCGATCATTTCCCGATCAACGAGGCTGGTCGGACAGGCGACACAACGCGGTTGATCGGGGAGGGTAGCGGGCAGAATCCGAGCTGTCGCACCAGGAATCCAGGCATCGAGATATCTACGAGTACCGACGCGTGAGACACCGCGCTCCCGATACATCGCGGTCGCTAACGATCAGGGATTCTCCATCATCACTGGAACAGTGCTCGAAGGTCGATCGAACCATGAAGGTCATAGCTCAAAAGGGGAATACAAACGACACAGCGCGCGCTGGATCACACGGCTGATCGAGCGTGTGCTGGGTAGGGTCAGACAGGAGGACCCAGACCTCCCCGCGCGACGGCCCCGGCGGTTCAACGCGCGGATACCGCCTGCGATCGACCGATGGGACGTTCCGGGAACTTCCCAGATCCCATTGATGAGGAGGAGAACGGTCACGTGAACCAGCCCGCTTCCCACACGTCTCTGGAGTGGTCCGAGCTGGACCAGCGCGCTGTCGATACCGCCCGGGTATTGGCGATCGATGCCGTGGAGCGGGCCGGCAACGGCCATCCCGGTACCGCGATGAGCCTCGCACCCGCCGCGTACCTGTTGTTCCAGCGGGTGATGCGTCACGACCCCACCGACCCGACGTGGCCCGGTCGTGACCGCTTCGTACTGTCCTGTGGGCATTCCAGCCTCACGCTTTACATTCAGCTCTATCTATCCGGATATGGTCTGACGCTGGACGACCTCAAGGCCCTGCGGCAGTGGGGGTCGCGGACCCCCGGTCACCCCGAGTACGGACACACGGTCGGTGTCGAGACCACCACCGGTCCGCTGGGGCAGGGAATAGCCAACGCGGTCGGTATGGCGATGGCCGCCCGCCGCGAGCGTGGCCTGTTCGACCCGGACACTCCTGACGGTCAGAGCCCGTTCGATCACCGGATCTTCGTGTTCGCCTCCGACGGCGACATCGAGGAGGGAATCAGCCACGAGGCTTGTTCCCTGGCCGGGCACCAAAAGCTCGGCAACCTCATCGTGCTCTACGACGACAACGAGATCTCCATCGAGGACGACACCCGGATCGCCAAGTCCGAGGATGTCGCGGCCCGGTACGAGGCGTACGGATGGCATGTCCAGCGGGTTGACTGGACCGCCACCGGGGAGTACCACGAGGACGTCGCGGCCCTGTACGACGCGTTCCAGGCCGCCATCGCCGAGACCGACCGCCCCTCACTGATCTGCCTGCGCACCATCATCGGCTGGCCGGCTCCCAACAAGCAGAACACCGGCAAGATTCACGGCTCCGCCCTGGGCGCCGCCGAGGCCGCCGCCACCAAGAAGGTGCTCGGCTTCGACCCCGAGGCCTCCTTCGCCGTCACTGACGAGGTCCTCGCCCACGCCCGCAAGGTGGTGGAGCGGGGCGCCGCGGCGCACGCGGAGTGGCAGACCGCCTTCGACGCCTGGGCGAAGGCCAACCCCGAGCGCAAGGCGCTCTACGACCGGCTGGCGCGGCGGGAGCTCCCCGAGGGGTGGACCGAGGCGTTGCCGGTGTTCGAGCCCGACCCGAAGGGCATGGCCACCCGGAAGGCCTCCGGTACCGTCATCGCCGCGATCGCCGACCGGCTCCCGGAGCTGTGGGGCGGCTCGGCCGACCTGGCGGAGAGCAACAACACCACCATCCCCGGCGCGCCCTCGTTCATTCCCGAGGAGCACTCCACGAAGGAATTCAGCGGCCACCGCTACGGGCGGGTGCTGCACTTCGGTGTCCGGGAGCACGCGATGGGCGCCATCCTCAACGGCATCGCGCTGCACGGTGGGACCCGCCCCTACGGCGGTACCTTCCTGGTCTTCAGTGACTACATGCGTCCGGCGGTGCGCCTGGCGGCGTTGATGAAGCTGCCGGTGATCTACGTGTGGACCCACGACTCCATCGGTCTGGGTGAGGACGGCCCGACCCACCAGCCGGTTGAACACCTGGCGTCGCTGCGGGCGATCCCCGGCCTGGATGTGGTACGCCCGGCCGACGCGAACGAGACCGCCTGGGCGTGGCGCATGGCCCTGGAGCACACCGATCGTCCCACCGCGTTGGCGCTGACCCGGCAGAACCTGCCGGTGCTGGACCGCAGCAAGCTCGCCAGCGCCGAAGGAGTCGCCCGAGGCGGCTACGTGCTCGCTGAGGCCGAGTCCGCCGACGGTCAGCCGGCGCGGCCGGAGGTGATCATCATCGCCACCGGTAGCGAGGTTCACCTGGCGCTGGCCGCCCGGGAACGCCTGCAAAGCGAGGGCCACCCCACGCGGGTGGTCTCCATGCCGTGCCGGGAATGGTTCGACGCTCAGGACGAGGCGTACCGCTCCTCGGTGCTGCCCCCTGACATCAAGGCGCGCGTTTCGGTGGAAGCCGGGATCGCCATGCCCTGGCGGGACCTGGTGGGCGAGGCCGGTGAATGCGTGAGCCTGGAGCACTACGGCGCGAGCGCGCCCTACCAGGTGCTGTTTGAGCAGTTCGGCTTCACCCCTGACCGGATCGTGGCTGCGGCGCACGCGGCCCTGTCCCGGACGGGTGTGATCAAGGGTTCCACCACCGGGAACTAGGAGTAGGCGATGACTGACCGACTCGCCGAGTTGTCCGCCGCTGGCGTGGCGGTATGGCTCGATGACCTGTCTCGTGACCGGCTGGCCACCGGGGGCCTGGACCAGCTGCGTCGTGAGAAGCACGTCGTCGGCGTGACCACTAACCCGACAATCTTCGCCAAAGCACTGGCCAGCTCCAAGGAGTACGCCGACCAGGTCAGTGACTTGGCGCTGCGCGGCGTGGGGGTGGAGGAGGCCACCCGGCTGCTGACTACCTACGACGTGCGTTGGGCCTGTGATGTGATGCGCCCGGTGTACGACGCCACCGGCGGCCTGGACGGCCGGGTCTCGATCGAGGTAGACCCGCGTCTGGCGTACGACACCGCCCGCACCGTGGCCGAGGCCAAGGCGCTGTGGTGGCTGGTTGACCGCCCCAACCTGTTCATCAAGATCCCCGCCACTCCCGAGGGCCTACCCGCCATCACCGCCGCCCTGGCGGAAGGGATCAGCGTAAACGTCACGCTGATCTTCAGCCTGCAGCGGTACCGGGAGGTCATGGAGGCCTTCCTGACCGGGCTGGAGCAGGCGCGTGATCGGGGCCATGACCTGTCCAGCATCGCCTCGGTGGCGTCATTCTTCGTATCCCGCGTGGACACCGAGATCGACAAGCGGCTGGACAAGATCGGTGGCGATGAGGCCGCCAGCCTCAAAGGCAAGGCCGCGGTCGCCAACGCGCGCCTGGCCTACCAGGCCTACGAGGAGGTTTTCTCCTCGGAGCGGTGGCAGGCCCTGGCCGACGCCGGCGCCCGGCCGCAGCGCCCGCTGTGGGCGTCCACGGGGGTGAAGAACCCCGCCTACCGCGACGTGCTCTACGTAGAGGAGCTGGTGGCTCCCGGCGTGGTGAACACCATGCCGCAGGCCACGCTGGACGCCTTCGCCGACCACGGCGAGACCCAGCCGGACACCGTGACCGCCCACTACGAGGAGGCGCGGTCGGTGCTGGACCGGATCGCGGCGCTGGGGGTCGACTACAACGACGTGGTCACGACCCTCGAGCGTGAGGGTGTGGAGAAGTTCGTGGCCAGCTGGAAGGAGCTGCTCGACAGCGTCCAGACGCAACTGGAGGCCGGCACCAGCGGAGTCGGGGGCGAGTGATGACCGGACCAGACAGTTCACACAACGTCGACACCGAAATCGGAGGCGGTCTGGTGGTGACCGGGGCCGCGCAGGTCCCCGGCGCCACCGCCGCGCGGGAGAAACTGATCGCCGAGGGCGTACCAGGGCTGCTGGCCGCCGGTGACCCCACGCTGTGGGGGCCAGAGGCCGAAAGCGAGGCGCGCATCCGGCTGGGCTGGCTGGACACCTTCAAGCGCAGCCGTGAGTTCCTCCCCCGGCTGGCGGCGCTGCGCGCCGAGCTGCGTGAGGCCGGCCTGGACCACATCGTCCTCGCCGGCATGGGTGGCTCCTCGCTGGCACCGGAAGTGATCACCCGCACCCTCGACAAGCCCTTGACCGTGTTGGACACCACCGATCCTCAGCAGGTCCTGGCCACCCTCCGGGACCGTCTGGACCGCACGGTGGTCGTGGTGTCCAGCAAGTCCGGCGGGACCGTGGAAACCACCAGCCACCTGCGGGCCTACCACCAGGCGTTCCTGGATCACGGGCTGAGCGAGGCCGAGGCCGGAGGCCGCATCGTGGTGGTCACCGACCCCGGCTCGCCCTTGGAGGAGCGGGCCCGGCAGCTGGGAGTGCGGGCCCTCTTCCTCGCCGATCCCTACGTCGGGGGCCGCTACAGCGCCCTCACCGCGTTCGGTCTGGTGCCCTCGGCTCTGGCCGGGGTGGATGTCGAGGTTCTGCTGGACGAGGCGGCCGCGCTGGCCTCCCGCCTGGCCGAGCCCACCGACAACCCCGCCCTGGCGCTCGGGGCCGCGTTGGGCGCGGCGGCGCTGGCTGGCCGGGACAAGGTTGCGCTGGCCGACGATGGTTCAGGCATCGTCGGGCTGGGCGACTGGATCGAACAGCTGCTGGCCGAGTCCACCGGTAAGAACGGCACCGGCATCCTGCCGGTGGTTCTGGAGGACCCGGACGCCCCCGGCAACACCGGCCCCGACGTGCTCACGGTCACGGTGGGCGGCAGCCTGCGGCCGACGCCGGGCAAGGGCCAGGTGCTGCGGGATGGCCTGCGCGTCAACGGCCCGCTGGGCGCGCAATTCCTCGCGTGGGAGTTCGCGACCGCCATCGCTGGCCGGCTGTTGGGGATCAACCCCTTCGACCAGCCCAACGTGACCGAAAGCAAGAACAACACCAACCGGCTGCTTGAGCAGGGCCTGCCCACCACCACCCCCGACTTCACCGAAGGGGCTGTCGAGGTGTACCTGTCGGGTGGACTACGGGCAGGCAGCGTGGCCGAGGTGTTCCAGGCGCTGAGCGCCACATCCGGCGGCACCTACCTGGCGATCATGGCCTACCTGGACCGGTACGCCGACCGTGAAGTCGCCCAGCTACGGAGCCTGTTGGCGCGGGTGGCGTCCTATCCGGTGACGTTCGGATGGGGTCCCCGCTTCCTGCACTCCACCGGGCAGTACCACAAGGGTGGCCCGACCAGTGGGGTGTTCCTGCAGATCACCGGGGCGGTGACCGAGGATCTGCCGGTGCCGGGCGTGGCGTACACCTTCGGTCAACTGCAGGCCGCCCAGGCCGCGGGTGACCTTCAGGCGCTCGCGAGTCGGGGACGGCCGGTGGCGCGGCTGCACCTGACCGACCGGGCCGCGGGTATTACCCAACTCCTCGCCGCGGCACGATCTTCCGGAGGAGAAGCATGACCAACCCGCTGCGGGATCCGCAGGACCGACGTCTCCCCCGGATTCCTGAGCCTTGCGCACTGGTGATCTTCGGGGTGACCGGTGACCTGGCCCGCAAGAAGCTGATCCCGGCGGTGTACGACTTGGCGAACCGGGGGCTGTTGCCCCCGGGCTTTGTGATACTGGGTTTCGCGCGCCGGGACTGGACGGACGGCGACTTCGAGCAGCTGGCTCGCGCGGCTGCCCGCGAGCATTCCCGCACTCCATGGCGGGAGGAGGTCTGGGCACGCCTGGCGGGCAACATCAAGTTCGTCGGTGGATCCTTCGAGGACGACGCGGCGTTCGACCGGCTCGCTGCCTGCCTGAACGATCTGCGCACCTCCCACGGCATCCCCGGCAATGCCGCGTTCTACTTCTCGATCCCGCCATCGACCTTCCCCACCGTCCTGAAGCAGCTGGACCGGACCGGGATGTCGGACAACACCCGCTCCGGCGGGTGGCGTCGCGTGGTGGTGGAGAAGCCGTTCGGGAGCGACCTGAACTCCGCCCGGGAGCTCAACCAGCTGGTGGACACGGTCTTCACCCCCGAGGACGTGTTCCGTATCGACCACTACCTGGGTAAGGAAACCGTCCAGAACATCCTGGCGCTGCGGTTCGCCAACGCCCTGTTTGAGCCGGTGTGGAACTCCCACTACGTCGACTCGGTACAGATCACGATGGCGGAGGACGTCGGGATCGGCAGCCGGGCCGGCTTCTACGACTCGGTGGGAGCGGCGCGGGACGTAGTGCAGAACCACCTGCTGCAGCTGTTGACGCTGACCGCCATGGAGGAGCCCACCAGCTTCGACGCCGAGGCGATCCGGACCGAGAAGCTGAAGGTTCTCAAGGCGATCACCCTGCCGAAGGACATCTCCCGGCACGCGATCCGGGGGCAGTACACCCAAGGTTGGGTGGCAGGGCAGCGGGTCCCCGGCTACCTGGAGGAGCCGAACATCCCGCCGGACTCGACCACCGAGACCTATGTGGCGATCCGGCTGGGTATTCAAAACCGCCGGTGGGCGGGTGTCCCCTTCTACATCCGCGCCGGTAAGCGGCTGCCGCGCCGGGTCACCGAGATCGCGGTGCTGTTCAAGAAGGCGCCGCATCTGCCCTTCGATGCCTCGGCGGTGGAGTCCCTGGGGAATAACCAGCTGGTGATCCGAGTGCAGCCCGATGAGGGTGTCACCTTGAAGTTCGGCTCCAAGGTGCCCGGCACCGCGATGGAGCTACGTGACATCGCCATGGACTTCCTCTACGGCGAGGCGTTCACCGAGGCCAGCCCGGAAGCGTACGAGCGGCTGGTGCTGGACGTGCTGTTGGGGGACAAGACGCTCTTCCCGAACTCCGCCGAGGTGGAGGAGAGCTGGCGTGTGATCGATCCCCTGGAGGAATGCTGGGCCGGTACCAAGCCACACCCGTACCGTGCCGGCGAGTGGGGACCGAAGGCCGCCGATGAGATGTTGGCCTCCGAGGGACGCGTCTGGAGGCGACCGTGAACGAGCGACGCGACGGGAACCAGGAGGCACAGTGATCGCACTGTGGGACACCACCGGCACTGAGGTGGTCAGGGCCCTGGCCGCGGAGCGACGCAGCGCCGGCGGGGTCGCCAGCGGACTCGCGCTCACCCTGATCGCCATCGTGGACGAGAAGCTGGTACGCGAGGCGGAGGCGGCCCTGACCGTCGCGGCGGAACAGCACCCCTGCCGGTTGATCATCGTGGTGCGGCGTGGGGTGCTCGACCCCGAGTCTCGGCTGGACGCCGAGATCATTGTGGGGGGTCGGCTGGGGCCATGCGAGGCGGTGGTGATGCGGATGCACGGCCGCCTGGCACTGCACGCAGAGTCCGTCGCCTTGCCGCTGCTCGCACCGGACGTGCCGGTGGTCACCTGGTGGCACGGCACTCAGCCGGAGAGCATCGCCTACGACCCGTTGGGGGTGGTCGCCGACCGTCGGATCACCGACTGCAGCGCCGCCCCGGATCCGGTCCTGGGTCTCAAACAACGGGCGACCGACTACGCGCCCGGCGACACCGACCTGGCCTGGACCCGGATCACCCCGTGGCGGGGCATCGTGGCCAGCGCGTTCGACACGGTCTCGGCACCGCCGAAGACGATCCAGATCTCAGGCTCCCCCACCGACCCGTCGGCGCTGCTGCTGGCGGGCTGGCTCCGGGCTCGGTTGGGGATCCGCCCCAAGATCACAGGCCCGTCTGACGGGCGCGGAATCGACGCGGTGGAGATCACCCTTGCCGACGGCGCCGAGATCTCCATCACCCGTGCCAACGGCACCGCGCTGCTGCGCCGTACCGGTGTGGAGGACCGCACCCTGCCGCTGCTGGAGCGCACGCTCGGTGAGGAGCTGGCCGAGGAGCTGCGTCGCCTGGACCCGGATCAGTCGTACGCGGCCGCCCTGGCCGCCGCGACCGGCACCAAAGGGCTGGACGCGCGGGCGGCGACCCGCACCCACATTTGGCACGATCCTGCCGTGGCTGAACGTCCCGAACAGCCCGATTCCGAATAGGCCCACCTCACCCTCGCGTGATCAGGAACCCGGATCCCGCCGCGGACTGCCCCGCGTCGGCTCCGGGTCCGGGTCACCGGGGTGGACCGTCAGATGGGGGAACTGTGACAAGCGCGATCGTGGTGCACGCCGACCCCGAGGTGTTAGCCGAGGCGGTGGCGGCGCGCCTGATCACCCGGTTGATTGACGCCCAGGCTCAGCGGGGTGAAGCATCGCTCGTACTCACCGGTGGCCGGATCGCCGCGGCGGTCTACCGCAGCGTCCGCCACAGCCGCGCCCGGGACGCTGTGGACTGGTCCCGGGTGAATGTGTGGTGGGGTGACGAGCGTTTCCTCCCCGCCGGGGACCCTGAGCGTAACGAGACCCAGGCCCGTGAGGCGCTGCTCGATGCGCTACCGCTGGACCCGGCCCGGGTTCACCCCATGCCCGCCTCCGACGGCCCGGACGGCGCTGATCCTGAAGCGGCGGCCGCCCGGTACGCGGAGGAACTGGCTGCCGCCGCTGGGCCGGGGAACCAGCGTCTCCCCCACTTCGATGTGCTGCTGCTGGGGGTGGGTGAGGACGGGCACGTCGCTTCGGTGTTCCCTGAGTCGCCCGCAGCGTACGAGCAACGCTTGGTGGCCGGCGTGCGGGGCAGCCCCAAGCCACCCCCGATGCGGGTGACGCTCACTCTGCCGGCGATCAACACGGCGGAGGAGGTATGGCTGATCGCCTCGGGAACGGGCAAGGCTAAAGCGGTCGGGCTCGCCTTAGCGGGTGCCGGGCCGGTACAGATACCGGCGGCGGGGGTACACGGCACCGAAAACACCCTCTGGCTGTTGGACCAGGCGGCTGCCGCCGAGGTACGCCCCACCCTCCGTAGCCTCCGCTGAGCTTCCTCGCTCACCATTCGCCGGCGTAGGTCAACCCTGAGCCGCGGCGGTGGTCCGGTTTTCTGCCCAAGACCGGACCACCAGACGCGAAACGGTGGTTTGAGGGTGTGATCTGTCTGTCAGACGCGGCTGTTGCGGAGCCGCTCCAAAGCTTCCGCGAGGATCATCGCGCCGTCCTCGTCGCTGCGACGCTCTTTGACGTAGGCGAAGTGTGACTTGTAAGGCTCGGTGCGGGGGCGAGAGGGAGGCGCGTTCCGATCACGTCCGGCTGGGAGTCCACACCGGGGGCAGTCCCACTGATCCGGTACCTGAGCGTCGATCGCGAACGCCGGTCTCGTCTCGTGCCCGTTAGCGCACCAGTAGGACACGCGCTGACGGGGTGCGGGCTCACCTCGCTGCTCCGTCCAGCGCATTGGACCGGCTCCCACACGGGTACCACGAATGGCGTTGCCACTGGCCACGGCTTTCGCTCCTCATCCGTCCGGGGGTGAGCGTTGGGGCTTAGCGGTCGCGTGGTACAGGGCAGGGCGTGACAGCGGCCATCCATACCACGTGACCCGTCTAACGCCGTGCGCGCGGCCTGCACACCGCAGACCGCGCGCACGAGTTTAGGACGAGTGATGTGAGCGAAAGTGCCGTGCTCATCCGTGAGCGTACATTGTGACCATTTTGATTTCCGGTGGTTCCCGGTGGAGCGAGATGGCCTCGCTCCACACGGGTGACGCGCTCCTGTCAGGAAGCACCGGATGCCTGGGCGGCCCGCAGCAGAAGGCCCAGCCCGATGATGCAGGCCAGCCACAGCACGCCCACCAAAACCGTGTACCGGTCGAGGTTGCGCTCCGCGACCGACGATCCGGCCAGGCTGGACGTGACACCACCGCCGAACATGCTCGACAGGCCTCCGCCCTTGCCGCGGTGCAGCAGGATCAGCAGCATCAGCAGGAGACTGGTCAAGAGCAGCAAGGCAACCAGCAAGTACGGAAGCATCTGTGGGTCGTCCTCTCGGCGTGTCTACCAGGTCACAGAATAGCCGGATCAGGAGACGGTCACATGCTCGGAGTACCGGCAGATCAACGCGAACTCATCCGGATTGAGGCTAGCCCCACCAACGAGGGCGCCATCAATGTCCGGCTTGGCCATGATGCCCGCGATGTTCTTGCTCTTCACCGATCCGCCGTACAGCAGCCGCACCCGGTCGGCGGTGCCACCCGGGTAGAGCTCGGCTAGCCGGCCCCGGAGCGCGCCGATGACTTCCTGCGCGTCCTCGGGGGTGGCGGTCTTGCCGGTCCCGATAGCCCACACCGGTTCGTAGGCGATCACGACCTTCTCGACCTGCTCGGCGGTCAGACCCGCCAACGCACCCTCCAGCTGCGCCAGGCAGTGGCTTACGTGGCCGCCGGCCTCCCGTACCTCCAGCCCTTCACCGACGCAGATGATCGGGCTGATGTCGTTGGCCAACGCCGCCTTGGCCTTGGCGTTGACCAGAGCGTCGTCCTCGTGGTGGTACTGACGCCGCTCAGAGTGGCCGACCGTCACGTACGTGCAGCCCAACTTGGCGAGCATGGCACCGGAGATGTCACCGGTGTAGGCGCCGGAGGCGTGCGGTGACAGGTCCTGGGCTCCGTAGCCGATGAGCAGCTTGTCACCGTCCACCAGGGTCTGCACGCTCCGCAAGGAGGTGAACGGTGGCAACACCACCACCTCCACCGCGTTCAGGTGCTCCTCAGTGAGGCTGAAAGCCAACTTCTGCACCAGCGCGATGGCTTCCAGGTGGTTGAGGTTCATTTTCCAGTTGCCGGCGATCAACGGCCGGCGCACCGGTTTGTCAACGGCCACGTCAGTCCTCCAGCGCCGCCAGACCGGGCAGGGTCTTCCCCTCCAGGTACTCCAGTGAGGCGCCACCACCGGTCGAGATGTGCCCGAACGCCGCCTCATCCAGGCCGAGGGTACGCACCGCGGCGGCCGAGTCACCGCCACCCACCACCGACAGCCCGTTCACCGCCGAGACGGCCTCAGCCACGGCCCGGGTACCCGCCGCGAATGGCGCCACCTCGAAGACCCCCATCGGGCCGTTCCAGAAAACCGTCCGAGCCTGACGCAAGTGCTCCGCGAACAGCTCGACGGTACGCGGACCGATGTCCAGCCCCTTCCAGCCGGCCTGGATCCCGCCGGCGGCCTCGACCACCTGGGTCTCCGCGTCCTCGCTGATGTCGCGCGCGACCACCACATCCACCGGCAGCACCAGCTTCTCGCTGGCCTCAGCGAGCAGCTGCTTGCAGGTGTCGATCTGGTCGGACTCCAGCAGGGAGTCCCCCACGTCGTGCCCGGAGGCGGCCAGCAGGGTGAAGCACATCCCGCCGCCGATGAGCAGCTTGTCCACCCGCGGCAGCAGGTTGGAGATCACCCCGAGCTTGTCGGAGACCTTGGCGCCACCGAGCACCACCACGTACGGACGCTCCGGGTCACCGGTGAGCCGCCGCAGCACCTCAACCTCACGCAGCACCAGGCCGCCCGCGTAATGCGGCAGCAGCTTGGGCACGTCGTAAACGCTGGCGTGCTTGCGGTGCACAGCGCCGAACGCGTCGTCGACATAGACGTCGGCGAAGGCCGCCAGCTGGGCGGCGAACGCGCTCCGCTCCGCCTCGTCCTTGCTGGTCTCCCCCGGGTTGAAGCGGAGGTTCTCCAGCAGCACGAGGTCACCGTTGTTCAGCGCCGCCACGGCGGCGGAGGCGGACTCCCCCACGGTGTCGGTCGCGAAGCTGACCTGGCCCGGCAGCGACTGCTGCAGCCGCTCCGCGACCGGACGCAGGCTGTACTTGGGGTCTGGGGCACCCTTGGGGCGTCCCAGGTGCGAACACACCACAACCTTCGCCCCGGCCTCGGTGAGGGCCCGCAGGGTAGGAAGGACGGCCCGGATCCGGCCGTCGTCGGTGATGACACCGTCGCGCAAGGGGACGTTCAGGTCGGCGCGTACCAGGACGCGCCGACCTGCCACGCCCTCGGCGAGTAGATCGTCGAGGGTACGCATCGTGTTCGTCCTCACAGGCTCGAGCCGACGAGCTTGACCAGGTCAACCAGACGGTTGGAGTAGCCCCACTCGTTGTCGTACCAACCGACAACCTTCACCTGGTTGCCGATCACCTTGGTCAGGCCGGCGTCGAAGATGCAGGAGGCCGGGTCGGTGACGATGTCCGCCGACACGATCGGGTCCTCGGTGTAGGTGAGGATGCCTGCCAGCGGTCCCTCGGCGGCGGCCTTCATCGCCGCGTTGACCTCCTCGACGGTGGTCTCGCGGGAGACGGTCACCGTCAGGTCGGTCGCCGAACCGGTCGGCACCGGGACCCGCAGCGCGTACCCGTCGAGCTTGCCCTGCAGCTCGGGCAGCACCAGGCCGATCGCCTTGGCGGCACCGGTCGAAGTCGGCACGATGCTCAGCGCCGCGGCGCGGGCCCGCCGCAGATCCTTGTGCGGACCATCCTGCAGGTTCTGGTCCTGGGTGTAGGCGTGGATCGTGGTCATCAGACCACGCTCGATCCCGAACGTGTCGTGGAGCACCTTGGCCATAGGAGCCAGGCAGTTGGTGGTGCAGGACGCGTTCGAGATGATCGTGTGCTTGGCGGGGTCGTACTTGTCGTCGTTGACCCCCAGCACCACGGTGATGTCCTCATCCTTGGCCGGGGCCGAGATGATGACCTTCTGAGCACCCGCCTCGATGTGCTTACGGGCGTCGGCCGCCTTGGTGAACCGACCGGTGGACTCGATCACCACGTCGGCGCCGAGCTCCTTCCACGGCAGCGCGGCCGGGTCCCGCTCAGAGAGGGCCCGAATGAGGTGGTCGCCGACCTGGATGCCCTCGTCGGTGACGGTCACGTCGCGGTCGAGCCGGCCCAGAATCGAGTCGTACTTGAGCAGGTGCGCGAACGTGGCCTTGTCCCCAAGGTCGTTGTAGCCGACGACCTCGATGTCCGCCCCCTGCGCAAGCACGGCGCGGAAGAAGTTGCGGCCGATCCGGCCGAAGCCATTGATACCAACCCGGATGGTCACGCGGTTCTCCTCGAAGGTGCGATACGGACGGCGTACCGCTGTAGCGGACGCCGATGCTGTCGAGCAGCTGACGGGCCGCTAGGCGACACCTTTGTCAATGCCACGTGCGACCTGTCAATGCCGCGTGCGACACTGCGCGCGGTGCGCTCGTCGGGCGTGTGGCTTCCCACCATGACTGGTAAGACCATCACTCTCTCGTGACACTACCGCGCCCGGTGGGCTCACCTTCTGCCGCCCCGTCACATCTGCATGATGCGTAGATACCCGCTCATGTCGCGAGCATTTCAGGAGTCACCGCGGATTCTGTGTCAGGGATCCCAATTTCTCGGGCCCGTTTGTCGGCCAGCGCCAGTAGGCGGCGGATCCGGCCGGCGATTGCGTCCTTGGTCAGCGGCGGTTCGGCCAGTGCTCCCAACTCCTCCAACGAGGCCTGTCGATGCTGCAGGCGAAGCCGGCCGGCGCTCACCAGGTGGCTGGGGGCGTCATCACCGAGGATCTCCAACGCCCGCGTCACCCTGGCGGCGGCGGCTACCGCGGCCCGCGCGGAGCGGCGCAGGTTCGCGTCATCGAAGTTCGCCAGTCGGTTGGCTGTGGCGCGTACCTCACGCCGCACCCTCCGCTCCTCCCACGTGAGCACGCTGGAGTGCGCACCCAGCCGGGTGAGCAGCGCCGCGATCGCATCACCGTCCTTGATCACGACGCGTTCGGTGCCGCGTACCTCACGCGCCTTGGCGGTGATGCCCATCCGACGGGCCGCACCCACCAACGCCAAAGCGGCCTCAGGGCCGGGGCAGGTGATCTCCAAAGCGCAGGAACGTCCAGGCTCGGTCAGTGATCCGTGCGCGAGGAAAGCTCCCCGCCAAGCCGCCACCGCGCAGCAGACATTCCCCGACACCACATGCAATGGCAGGCCACGCACCGGACGGCCACGCACGTCCAGCAGGCCGGTCTGCCGCGCCAAGGCCTCGCCGTCCTTGACCACCCGTACCGTGTACTGGCTCGCCTTCCGCATACCACCGGGTGCCAGAACGTGCACCTCACTGGGGTAGCCGTAAACCTCTGCGATTTCCCGGCGCAGGCGTCGGGCTACCGCGCCGGTGTCCAAGTCGGCGGCGACGACGACCCGCCCGCTCACAATGTGAAGGCCACCGGCGAAGCGGAGAAGCGCCGCCATCTCCGCTTTACGGCAGCAGGGCTTCGGGACGTCGACACGGCTCAGCTCATCCTTGACCGCAGCGGTCATCGCCATCGGGTCGCTCACCTCGCGTCGTGCCGGCCCACACGAGGGCCGAGGATTGGCTGCAGGGCTGCCGCGAGCGCGGCAGGGTCGTGCCGCGGACTGCCGTCGGCGACAGCGACCGGTGCCAGGACCAGTCGTGCTCCCAGGGTTTGGGCCGCACGTCTGACCGGCTCCGGATCACCGACCGCGGTGGTGTCCGCGAGGACCACGTCAACACACAGTTCCGACATGTAATCGGAGAGTGCCCGAAGATGGTCCGCTAAGGAAAGGCCCGCAGTCTCTTTTTCTGCCGCCAAATTCAGCATCACCAAGCGATTTGACCGACTTGCCGAGATTGCCCGGGCAAGTTGCGGCACGAGTAGATGTGGGATGACACTCGTGTACCACGAACCTGGTCCTAAAACCAACCAGTCGGCGTCATTGACGGCGGAAATCACGTCTTCCGGGACCGGCGGATCCGGGGGATCCAGCCGCACCTCCAGCACCTCTCCCCGGCTGACGGCGACGGCGTGCTGCCCGTCGGCCACTGTGACCCGACCGTCAGGGCCGCGGACATCCGCCTCGATCCGCAACGGCACGCTCGCCATCGGCAGCACTCTGCCACGGGCGTCCAGCAGCCTGGCGGCGTGCTCAAGCGCCTCCACCGGATCCTTCAGCAGCTCCAACAGTCCGGTGAGCACCAGATTGCCCACCGCGTGCCCGGCCAACGGGTCCTGGCCGTCGAACCGGTACTGGAACAGCTGGGCGGCGATCGGAGAGGCCCCGGACAGGGCGACCAACGCCTGACGGAGGTCCCCCGGCGGCAGCACCCCTCGCTCAGCCCGAAGTCGGCCGCTGGAGCCGCCGTCATCGGCCACAGTCACTACCGCGGTGATGTCCAGCGGGGCTCCCTGGTCCCGGAGTGTCCGCAACGCCCGCAACGACGCGGACAGCCCGTGCCCACCCCCGAACGCCACCACCCGCACCCGCGTCTCACCCACTTGTGGAGTTCACTCTCCCGTCATCGGGGCCATCCCCGTCGCCTACCATCAGCACACCTCACCACCAGTCCGGATCTCGTTTTTGATTCGGTACGGCACCGCTCAGGGCCGGTTCAGCTCACTCCCGGCCCAGATCCCGGTGTTCAGCGCGGGCGATCAGGCCCGCTTCCCGGAGGCGGCGCGCCAGTTCCTCGGCGATCGCCACACTCCGGTGCTTGCCGCCGGTACATCCCACAGCCACCGCCAGATATCGCTTACCTTCCCGTTCGAATCCCTGCGCGGCTTTGGCCAGGATGCCCGCGTACGCGGCCACGAACTCTTCTGCGCCCGGCTGGCCGAGCACGTACGCACTCACCGCCTCGTCGGTACCGGTGCGTTCCCGCAACTGAGGCACCCAGTAGGGGTTAGGCAAAAAGCGCGCGTCCGCCACAAAATCGGCGTCCGGCGGCAGGCCGTACTTGAACCCGAACGACAGCACGGTTACCCGCAGCCCACGCAGGTCCGGCGGCCCGAACAGCTCCTCCACCCTGGCCCGCAGTTGGTTGACGTTGAGCTGGCCGGTATCGATGATCATGTCGGCCTGCTCACGGGCCTCCTGCAGCAGCTCTTTTTCCGCCTTGATGCCGTCGATGAGACGGCCATCACCCTGCAGCGGGTGCGGCCGGCGCACACTTTCGAACCGGCGTACCAACACGTCGGTGTCGGCGTCGAGGAAGACGACATGGGGCCGGAACCCGCGGGCCCGCAGATCCCGGACCGCTCCGGCCAGGTCGGTGGAGAAGGCCCGGCTGCGGACGTCCAGCACCATGGCGGTGCGGCGTGCGGTTCCCCCCGAGCGGTACGCCAGTTCCGCCATCGGCACCATGAGTGCCTGGGGCAGGTTGTCGACCACGTAGTAGCCGACGTTCTCCAACGCCCTCGCCACCGTGCTACGGCCACCCCCGGATACGCCGGTCACGATCACCAGATCCATCTGGGAACGGTCCGGCGCAGCGATCTCGACCGGAGATGGTGCGGCCGCGTTCGCGTCGACCACCACCGTGATGCCCCCCGACTCGCTCTCTGACACTGTCTTCCCTTCAGCTGTCCCGGCTCTGACGCCCCCCATCGATGGCATCCTTGCCTGTCGCTTGCTTTCTCGTCGAGCCGCTTCCTAACGCTTCAACGATGACCTGTGCGGTCCGCATCCCGATGCCAGGGACTTGCGTGATTTCCTCCACGGTCGCCGCCCGCAACCGTTTCAGAGAGCCGAAATGCTTCAGTAGCGCCTTGCGTCGCTGCTCACCTAACCCGGGGATCTCGTCCAAGACCGACGTCGTCACCCGCCGGGAGCGGCGCTTGCGGTGGTAGGTGATCGCGAACCGGTGGGCCTCGTCACGCAGCCGCTGCAGCAAATACAGCCCCTCACTGGAACGCGGCAGCACCACCGGGAACTCCTCCCCCGGCAGCCACACCTCCTCCAGACGCTTGGCCAGACCACACACCGCCACATCGTCGATCCCGAGCTCCCGGAGCACCGCCGCGGCGGCGTTCACCTGCGGCTGCCCGCCGTCAACGACGACAAGAGAAGGCGGGTACGCGAATCGTTTCGGCTTGCCGGTCTCCGGATCGATACCCGGCAATGGTCCAGGTCGGGCTTTACCCTGTGCCGTCTCCGGTGTGGCTTCCCCCACTTCGGTGGAGAGCGCCCGCGCGTCACCGGTGTCCAACATCCCCGACTCTGAGTCCCCCAGCTGGAGATCACCGGTCTCGGCGTGCGCCTCCAGGTACCGCTTGAACCGGCGCCGCAGCACCTCGGACAACGCCGCGACGTCATCGGTGCCGTCGGTGCCGCGTACCGCGAAATGCCGGTACTCGCTTTTGCGGGGTAACCCGTCCTCGAAGACGACCATGCTCGCCACGACGTCGGTGCCTTGCAGCTGGGAGACGTCGAAACACTCGATCCGTAGCGGCGGGGTCGGCAGGTCCAACGCCTCAGCGAGCTCTTGAAGCGCCTGACTGCGGGCCGTCAGGTCCCCGGCCCGGCGCAGCTTGTGCTGGTTCAGCGCCTGCTCGGCGTTGCGCGCCACCGTCTCCAGCAGTGTGCGTTTGTCCCCCCGCTGTGGCACCCGCAGCGTCACGCGGCTGCCACGCCGCTCAGAGAGCCAGTCGGCGAGCGCGTCGCTGTCAGCGGGCAGCTCGGGAACCAGCAGTTCCCGAGGGATATCCGTCTCGCCGTTCTCCCCACCGTAAACCTGGGAGCAGAAATGGTGCACCAGCTCCGCGGTGCCCTCCCCGCCGGTGCGCTCCACGATCCAGCCCCGCTGGCCCCGGACCCTGCCGCCTCGGATATGGAAGACCTGCACCGCGGCCTCCAGCGGATCCATCGCGAAAGCGACCACGTCAGCGTCGGTCCCGTCAGAGAGCACCACCGCCTGCTTTTCCATGGCGGTCCGCAACGCCACCAGATCGTCCCGCAGCCGCGCTGCCCGCTCGAACTCCAGCGCCTCGGCCGCCTCCTGCATCTCCCGCTCCAACCGCCGGATCATCCGGTCGGTGCGGCCCGCCATGAACTCGCAGAAGTCGTTGACGATCTGACGGTGCTCCTCAGCGGTCACCCGGTTAACGCAGGGCGCCGAGCACTTCCCGATGTATCCCAACAGACAGGGCCGGTTGATCTGGCGGGCCCGCCGGAAAACCCCGGTCGAGCAGGTACGCGCCGGGAAAACCCGCAGCAGCAGGTCCAGGGTTTCCCGGATCGCCCAGGCGTGGGAGTAGGGCCCGAAGTAGCGGACCCCTTTCCGCTTGGCGCCCCGCATCACCTGCAGCCGCGGATACTCCTCGTCGATCGTGACCGCCAGGTACGGGTAGCTCTTGTCGTCTCGGTAGCGAACGTTGAACCGAGGCTCGTACTCCTTGATCCAGGAGTACTCCAGCTGTAGCGCCTCCACCTCGGTGTTGACCACGACCCAGTCCACCGAGGCTGCCGTGGTGACCATCTGGAAGGTACGCGGGTGCAGCCCCGCCGGATCCTGGAAGTACGAGGCCAGCCGATTACGCAGGCTCTTGGCCTTGCCGACGTAGATCACACGACCGTGGGGGTCCCGGAAGCGGTAGACACCGGGCGCGTCCGGCACAGTGCCCGGCGCCGGGCGGTACGTCGATGGATCGGGCACCTGTTGAGCCTAACGGCGACGGCGGACAGTCGGATCTCCCGACCTCCCCGGCTCAGGCCGGGTCATTCCGGCTTTGAACCAGGCGCGCGACCGCCAGGATCCGGGGCCGCCTCTCGGCCTTGAAGCCCAACTCATGGCGGAATAGCTCGGGGATCCAGTACTGGTCCTCCTGCTGAAAGAGGATCCCGTTAGCCTCCAAAATTCTCGCTTCGGATCTATCCAAACCGACGGCATCCAACTCAAAAGGAACTCTCTTTTGTTCCGCATCAGCTTTTCTCAGCTTCTGCAGAATATCCCTTACTACATGGTTCTCCTCTTCGACCTCTTTGATCTTCTTCTTGCTGCATTCCGGGAGGGCTTTACTCATAGCCGCCGGTGTGAGTAGCCGATCGTTCCACTTACCGAAATCCTGAGCGGAATGGCGCGCCGTCACAGCCAGAAAGTTCACAATGTCACGCGCCTGGATCTGCAGATTAAAGACAGACAAAGCAGCGAGGAACCAGGACTCAGAGCGAGCCTCCCGGGAGCGATCCGATCCCATCTTCAGGCCCCACACTTTCTGGAGGATCCGCGAAAGCTCCTCCACACGGGCGGTCCGCACTACGTCCTTCTCCTCGAGGGCGTCAGCGCGCCCACATACCCACGCCACAAGCCGGAGCGCTTCTTCTCGCTCCCACCGAAGTCGACGGCTCCGGATCAGGAACTGGTGGAGGTTCTGCTGAATCGCAGCTTGAACTAGATCATACCGCACAAAGATGATCAATCCCAACGAACACCCACGCAGAGAACGCAGCCAGTACGGGCAGTCAGTCAGCAAAACACGCAGAGCGTTCTGTTGGTTAGGATCGCTCGAAAATTTTTGAAAGAGATCCTCCAGGCCATCCAGGATGAAAACAGCACGGGAGCGGCGCGCCGCCATTTCGGTCAACAGTTGTTCAGCGTTCTCCCGATCCGCCTGCAATCCCACTGAGCATGCGAAACAGGACAGCCAAACTCGTCGCCACTCGATATCATTCAGATCCTCAGTCAAGGCCTCCTGGAGAGTTTCGCGGACTCTTATCGCGTTTTCGGGCGAGCCACCTATACGGCGCGTATGACCGTGTCACGTATCTCCTCAACCTGTCTAGTCACGGAGTCGTGAAGGTTTCCCGAAGTCAGCACCGGCACGATGGGCGCGTCAACCTCCACATCCTCCACTCCGGTACCCTTCGCGAAGTTCTTCCAGGTTTGCCGGTAGCACATTTGAAGGAACGTGAAGGTCTTACCTGACCCTTTTGATCCCACCACGATCTCTACGGGAAGATCGGTACGGTGAGTGGATATCAAACGATACAGGGAGTGTGTTACCAGGAAATCGTTTTGATCCGCACTCTCGGCATAGATCAAATTATTTGCTTCCTCGGCTAGGCTGTTGCGCTTCTCCGTCAGCGCCTCAGCCAAGCTAACACTGCTCTCGCCTTGATCCTTCTGTGAGGAGAAGGCTTCATTACCTATTGGAAGCAGTGCGTCCGCAACAGGTGCGACCACATCCCCCAAACCGTTGGCAAGCCCTCATACCTCTTCCCAGGTCGGCAGCAATCGGAGAAGGGCCTCCTTGAACGGGCTCAGCAACGGCTCGGCCGCCAGAGTGTCGTCAACGGTGCTGGTGTCCTTGGACTCGGGATCACTGAACTCGGAGTCACTCGTGTCGACGCGGACCGCGGCCGCCGCCTCACCCAACTGCGCCGCCGCCTCGGCCACCCACTGTCCGTGATCCGGGTCCTTGAACTGCGTCACAATAACCTGGCAGATCGGATCTTCCTTCGTAGCAGGTGCCCGGCGCGCCACCTCGGCGAGCAGACAGCGAGTGCCGCGGACCGATTGATCGCTGATTGTCGAGACGAAGACGCGATGCACTCGCGGATCCAGCAGAATTGGGGCATTCAATTCGCTGACCCCGGCTCGCAGGTCAACGAGGACCACGCTGGCCTGGAGGCCACTCGCCAAAGCAGCGAGAGAGTCGGCCAGCAGATACGGATTCCGCCCTGAGCTTAGAAGATCGACCGGAGTGATCCGCGAGGGTGTCAGCCGGTCATAGCGCCGCCGCACCGGCATCACGATAACGTGATTGATTATTTGGTTAGCGAGAAACTTGCGACCGATGCTAACCGCTTCCCGATACTCACCTTCTACGGATCCGTGCACCAGCGCCAGGAAATCTTCGTAGCCGAAGTCAACGCGGACTCCCTGACTGACCAGCATCCAGGTAATGCCGGGAGCCTCGAGATCAGCGTCAACCAGCAGGACACGATGTCCACGGCTAGCGATACTCGCGGCGGTCGCCAGGCAATGGAGGGTTCTCCCCGCTCCTCCTTTGAAGGAATGAAAAGTGCAAATCGCCACATCATCGACGAGTGGAGCGGACGTGGTAGAAGCTCCCCCAGGCCGCGTACCACGGCGTGCTCATCCCAGTGAGGCCTTCGCGTCGAGGAGGGAGGAACGTCACCTATTTCAATCTCGACATCGATGCTCCGCTCCACCTCACCGTCATCCTCCAGAAGAAGGATCCGGCGTTCCTGATCGAGAGTCAAAGAACCCAACGCCGCGCGTAGCCATTCCCATATTTCATCCTCGTCTACCCCGGGAGTGACGAGAAAACGCACACTGCCCCAGTACGCGTCTACCGCCAACAACCACGCCGGCCACCGACCCGCCCGCTCCAGTGACGCGAAGTGATTGTCGATATCGACCCAGGTATAGAGATGATCCGGAGCCATCAGCGGACTCTCTGAATCCCCCACCGTGCTCACCACTTCAGCTCCTTCGCGCACCAGTCACTCAACGCCCGCAAGATCTCAACCATACGTTTTTAGTCATTCTCGTCTAGGCGCACCCCATACCGCCATGCCTGGTGTAGATCCTTCGCCGCGATCGGCGCCGAGTGATCAGCGTGTCGCCGTCTACGCCCCTCTAGCCCTTCGTAAACGCATTTAGCGATCCTGAGTTCCTTGGCTAACTCACGGAAATCATGTGTGAGGTACTTTCCATCGAGTTGCGAAGTCGACCGCAAATTCCTGCGACGCATCAAAGAGGCCTTGAGCCCACACTCCACACTATAAAAGAGCAGGAGATAGTGATGATTCTCATCTCCCGCTCCAGAGGCGGAACACAGTTTTTATAACTGGATTCCATTTCACGAGTTGTCACCTGAACAGGCGCTGCGTCACGTTATCACTACGATCCACCAAGTCCCGCTCGCGCTACCAATCGTCACTTTTAACCGATATGCCGACTCTGCCCATAACCTAGGTCACGCGCCCATCACGATGCTTGGTCAGAGCCGGCTTTGAGAGCCGGACTCGGTGATGTCCGACACGGCCTGGTGGAGAGCCCGCAGCGACCGGATCGCGGACCGGATCTCCTGCAGAAACTGAGTGCTGGTGACCGGCTGCCGCAGCGCGGGATCCATGGTCTGCGGATCCACCGCGACCGTGTCGATGCCGCAGCCATGCCGCAGCCCCAGGGTGCGGATCGCGTCACAGTGCTGGAACGGCACGTAAATGGTGGAGGTCACCAGCAGCACCCGATCGGCGGGGGTGAGGCGGGCGATGTGCTGCGCCCAGAACCGGTAGGTGTCGGCGGTGTTGGCACGTCGCAGCTCAGGCTCGCTGGAGGGAGCGGCGACCACCCGGATCACGCGTCCGGCCGCATCCCGATAGCTGTGAGTCCACCAGGAGGTACGCGGACTGTGTTGGATATCCCCCTCTCCCTGGGCGTGGGGCAGGCCGGTCAGGTTGAAGGCCCGGCGCATCCCGCTGTCCATGAGGGCGAACTCGGTGTCGCGGAACGCCCCCTCCCCACGCTCCAGGCCGAAGGTGTCGGCCACGACGGCCTCATCCCCCACCAAGGGGCGAAATCCGCTGAGGGCCGTGACCTCTGGCACCTGCACCTGTTCGGCCAGCAGCATCCGGGCCGCGGCGGGGCGCGCCAGGCAGGCCCGCACTAAACCGCCGAGGATGACCAGATGGCTGTAGTCACCGCGGGCCGGCTTCGGCGGATCAACCAGCCCAAGCGCCCACGCGGCCTCCCGAATAACCTCCTGGGTACGCGGATCGAACTGCTGGGTACGCGCGAGATTGCGTTCCCGCCCACGCCGGAAGTCCCAGTGCTCGGCGGAGAAGGCCTCCAGGTAGTCCAACAGCTCCGCCGTCGTGCCATGCCCGGGCCACTGCCCATCGAAGAGGGCGACCAGATCACGCACGGCTGGGGAGGTGACCCAGGTGGTGATCTGGTCGATCAGGACGGTGGGATCAGGGCCACCCGGTTCACACACCGGGAGGGAGACAGGGCGGTAACGGCCATTCATGACGCCATGATGTCAGAGACCGGCTCAGATCCCCCACTCTGCCGTACTCCGACAAACTTCGGGTCAAAGTACACAGTGGCCTCTTACAACATAAACCAGACCGTCACCGCCGGTGTCGTCACAGCGACGAATCAGGCACGGATCACGTTGTCTTCAAAGATCCGGACCGGGATCGGCTCCAGGCCGCGGCTGGCCGGCCCCTGCAGGAGTGAGCCGTTCTCAGCGTCGAAACGGGAGCCGTGCTGCGGACACACGATAACGCCATTTGTCGGTGGTTCGACGGTCACGCCTTGGTGTGGGCAGCGCGGGTCGAACCCATATACCACTCCTTCTTCCGGCCGGACCAGGAGAACCTCGCCCAGGTCATCGCTGACCAGCAGGCCACCACCGAGCGGTATGTCCTCAACCCTCGCCAGGGGAGGTGGATCCTCGGAGGCCCGCGGCCCGGTGTAAGGGGCCTCAGGGTCGGAGGCGTCGTCGCCCCTGCGGCGCCTGCCACCGCCGCTGCCACCACTACCGCACGCCGTCAGCAGCGTGGTGGTGCCCACTCCTGCTATCCCCAGCAACAACCGACGACGGGGGCAGAGCAGGGCCATGTGAGACGACTCGGCGTCGGTTTTCACATCCGCCGGGTCCGATGTGGTCATATTGGTGTCCTCCTGCGTCTTCGACGGGCTCCCGGCCCGCCGCGGGCTGTGGAGATGAGGGGACGTCGTCCGCGCATGTCAGTCCGTGACGATGGTCCCATCGCGGTATACGTCCCCGTGGCTGAAGTAGTTCAGTGGCGGTTGAGGGTGGTCCCGGCGTACCCGCCTCATGTTCCCTCTTCCACGCCACACAGGTCGACCCCGACACAGCCACAGACCCGTATCAGGCACGTCACCGACGCGACTTCGGACCTTTTCGGTGCCTCCTCAGGTGATCACCGATTAGGTGGTCACCGGTCCAGGCCCAGAACGTGACGCAGGAACCGTCCAGTGTGGCTTTCGGGCACCTGGGCGACCTCCTCGGGCCTCCCAGCCGCCACCACCATCCCGCCGCGGCTGCCACCTTCCGGCCCCATGTCGATGATCCAGTCGGCCGACTTGATGACATCCAGGTTGTGCTCGATCACCACCACCGTGTTGCCTTTGTCGACCAAGCCCTGCAGGACCAGCAACAGCTTGCGAATGTCCTCAAAGTGCAGACCGGTGGTCGGCTCATCCAGCACATAGATCGTCCGGCCGGTCGCACGTTTCTGAAGCTCCGCGGCGAGTTTGACCCGCTGAGCCTCACCACCGGACAGGGTGGGCGCCGGCTGCCCGAGCCGCACATACCCCAGACCGACATCGACCAGCGTCTTCAGGTGCCGGTGGACCACGGGGACCGCTTCGAAGAACTCCGCCGCCTCCTCGATCGGCATGTCGAGCACCTCAGCGATGGTGCGTCCCTTGTAGTGCACCTCCAAGGTCTCCCGGTTGTACCGGGCCCCCTTACACACCTCGCACGGCACGTAGACATCCGGCAGGAAGTTCATCTCGATCTTGATCGTGCCGTCGCCGGCGCACGCCTCACAACGCCCGCCTTTGATGTTGAAGGAGAACCTACCGGGGGTGTATCCACGGACCTTCGCCTCGGTGGTCTGAGCGAAAAGCTTGCGGATGTGATCAAACACACCGGTGTAGGTGGCCGGGTTAGAGCGAGGGGTACGCCCGATCGGCGACTGGTCAACGCCCACCACCTTGTCCAGCAACTCGATCCCCGCGACCCGGGTATGCCGCCCAGGCACCAAGCGAGCGCCGTTGATCTGGTTGGCCAGCACCGCGTACAGGATGTCGTTGACCAATGTGGACTTACCCGATCCCGACACTCCGGTGACGGCGATCAGCTGTCCTAGCGGGAACGTCACGTCGATGCCGCGGAGGTTGTGCTCGCGGGCCCCGTACACCACCAGCTTCCGCTCCGGGTCGATCGGGCGTCGGGTCGCAGGAACCGGAATCGACTTCCGACCAGACAGGTAAGCCCCGGTCAGGGAGCGCTCGTTCCGCATCAGGTCGTCGACGCTGCCGGAGTGCACGATCTGCCCTCCGTGCTCCCCCGCGCCGGGGCCGATGTCCACGATCCAGTCGGCGACCCGGATGGTGTCCTCATCGTGCTCCACCACGATCAGCGTGTTACCGAGGTCCCGCAGCCGCAGCAGGGTCTCGATCAGCCGGTGGTTGTCACGCTGGTGCAGCCCGATGGAGGGCTCATCGAGTACGTAGAGCACCCCGACCAGTCCGGAGCCGATCTGGGTGGCCAGCCGGATCCGCTGTGCCTCTCCACCGGAAAGGGTCGCCGCCGGTCGGTCCAGGGACAGGTAGTCCAGCCCGACGTCGAGCAGGAACCGCAGCCGAGCGTTGATCTCCTTCAGGACCTGTTCGGCGATCATCCGCTGCCGATCATCCAGCTCCACCGTAGCCAGGAACTCGGCACACTCGGCAATCGACAAGGCGCAGACGTCGGCGATGCTCCGGGCTCCGATCGTGACGGCCAGGATCTCCGGCTTCAGCCGGCGGCCCTTGCAGGCAGGGCAGGGCACGTCCCGCATGTAGCCTTCGTATCTCTCCCGGCTCCACTCCGACTCGGTGTCGGCGTGACGCCGTTCGATCCAGGGGACCACCCCTTCGAAGGTCGCGAAATATGACCGCTCACGGCCGTAACGGTTGTGGTAGCGGACGTGCACCTCGGTGTCGGCGCCGTACAGGATCGCCTGCTGCGCCCGCTCGGGTAGCTTGCGCCAGGGGGTGTCCAGGTCAAAGCCGAGTTGTTCTCCCAGGCCGCCCAGCAGCCGCAGGAAGTACTCCAGGTTGTGGCCGTTGGACCAGGGTTGGATGGCGCCTTCGGCCAGGGAGCGGTCGGGGTCGGGGATCACCAACTCCGGGTCGACCTCTTTGCGGGTCCCCAGGCCGGTGCAGGTGGGGCAGGCCCCGTACGGCGAGTTGAATGAGAAGGAGCGTGGCTCCAGTTCATCGACGCTCAGTGGATGGTCGTTGGGGCAGGCGAACTTCTCCGAGAACCGCCGCTCACGATCGGGGTCATTCTCGGGCAGGTCCACGAAATCGAACAGCACCAGGCCACCGGCCAACCCGAGGGCGGTCTCCACCGAGTCGGTCAGCCGCTGCTTGATGGTCGGTTTGACCACCAGCCGGTCGACCACGACCTCGATGGTGTGTTTCTCCTGCTTTTTCAACTTCGGGGGGTCGGTGAGCTGGTGCACCACCCCGTCGACGCGTACCCGGGCGTACCCCTTGGTCTGCAGGTCGTTGAACAGGTCTACGTACTCGCCCTTGCGTCCCCGCACCACCGGGGCCAGCACTTGGAACCTAGTGCCCTCCGGCATGGCCAGCACCCGGTCGACGATCTGCTGCGGAGTCTGCTTACTGATCCGCTCACCGCAGGTCGGACAGTGCGGTTGACCGATCCGGGCGAAGAGCAGCCGCAGATAGTCATAGACCTCGGTGATGGTGCCCACGGTGGAGCGGGGGTTCCGGCTGGTCGACTTCTGGTCGATCGACACCGCGGGGGAGAGCCCTTCGATGAAGTCGACGTCGGGCTTGTCCATCTGCCCCAGGAATTGACGGGCGTAAGCGGACAAGCTCTCCACGTACCGCCGCTGCCCCTCGGCGAAGATGGTGTCGAAAGCCAGACTCGACTTCCCAGAACCGGACAAACCGGTAAATACGATCAGTGAGTCTCGAGGGAGATCCAGGTCAACATCCCGGAGGTTGTGCTCCCGCGCGCCGCGGATGATCAGTCGTTCGGCCACTATCGTCAGCTCTTCCCGGTGGTCCGCTCATGCCAAGGACGGCTCGTTAAAAACGTCTACGAACTGTAGTCCGGTCCCCCGACATTCCCCGTCACGGCGCTCACCTACCCGCCCGCGGACTCGGTCACGCTGCCGATTGTCGATGGGGTTCGTCCGCCGGTCAGCGACGCTGGTACCGGGGATTGGCCACCCGCTCCACTCGACGCGCCTCGGCCCGCTCCGCCGCCGTCATCCGAGCACGTCGCCGATTCTTTTCCCACAGCAGCTCGCGTCGGAGTTTGCGCCAGTTAGTCAATCGTCGAGGCTCCAGTTCACCGGTCGCCAGGGCCTCCTGCACAGCGCACTCCGGCTCCGACTCATGTCGGCAATCGGTGAATCGACAACGCTGCGCCAGGGCCTCCAGGTCCGCGAACACCTGACGCAACCCCTCAGAGGAGTCATACATTCCGATCTGCCGCAGCCCAGGGGTGTCCAGGATGACCCCGCCCGACGGCAACGGCACCAGGGCGCGATAGGTGGTGGTGTGCCGGCCGCGTTGGTCGGCCCGCAGGGCACGGGTCGCCATCACCGTGGCTCCGGCCAGCGTGTTCACCAGCGTGGATTTCCCCACCCCCGACGCTCCCAGCAGCCCCAAGGTGCGTCCCCGTTCCAGGTAGGGGGCCAGTTCGTTCAGTCCATCTCCGGTATGTGCGCTCACCGCATACACCGGGACATCTGGGGCGGTGTACGCCACCTCATCGCACAGGCTGCGCAGTACGCCAGGAGCGACGGTGTCGGCCTTGGTGAGCAGGATCAGAGGGCGAGCGCCGGAGTCAGTAGCCAATGCCAGCAGCCGCTCGATACGCCCCAGGTCAGGTTCTGGATCGACCGCCTCCACGACGGCGACGGCGTCCACGTTCGCGGCCAGGATCTGAGCCCGCGTGCTCCGGTCGGCTCCCGTCCGCACCACGGCGGTGCGGCGCGGCAGTGTCGCCTCGATGGTGACCCGATCGTCTGGCCAGGTCCGCACCACGACCCAATCCCCGGTGCAGGGCAAGGTACGGGGATTTCGGGCCACCGTAGCGAGCATGCGCCCGGCCAGGCTGGCGCGTTGGGCGCCGGTATCGGTCAGGACGGTCGCGATCCCCTTATCGATCCGGGCGACCCGGCCAGGGCGCTGACCAGGACAGCGGTACCGGCGAAACGCCGCCTGAAAATCCGAGTCCCAGCCGAGTGCGGCCAGGTCGATGGTCTGGGTCTGGGGGCGGAGAGTACGCGTGCGATCGTTCATTGGTCTTCAGACACCCTCAACACTCGGTGGGTGCCCGGTTCACAGCCCACGTTCCGGAGACGACGGGCCACCGGGCGGACATCCGGACAGCTTTGGAGCGGTAGAGCGGGAACGGTGACGCCACCGGCTGGGGCTTCGGGCCGCGACAGCCATGATCCGGTCTCCTCCTCCCCTGCCTGGTTCCCGTCCATGACGGTAGGCCGGCTGGTGCACTCCGGCTATTGAATTCCCTTCGGCTCACGCGGGGCCCGGACACGGGTGGTACGCGGATTCGCTGTGTTCTTGTTCTGTGGTTTTGTACCGTTGTCGCGGGCCGGGATTGCCTCACCGTGGCTCTGCATCGCCGTGACCTGCTCGTTTAACCAGGTACGGTGCTTGCCATGATCACCGACCCACTGGCTCTGCTCTCCGAGGTGGAGCAGGCGACCGCTCGCTTACTACACACCGCCCGCCAACTCAGCGACGCTGACATCGCCGCACCGTCAGCGCTGCCGAACTGGACTATCGGGCATGTCCTGACCCATGTGGCGCGTAGTGGTGATGGGCACCGCAACCTGCTGTACTGGGCCGCCACAGGAATTGAGACCCCGCCCTACCCCAGCTGGGAGGCTCGGGCCGCTGGTATTGAGGCGGGAGCCGGCAGACCGGCCGCGGAGCAGGTCGCCGATTTGGAGCAGTCCGCGGCCGCGTTCGCGGCGGCGGCCAGGGAACTGAAGCCAGAGGCCTGGAGCGTCATCGTCCGCTGGCGGGAGCGGGATCGTCCGGCGATCGAGGTGATCTGGTCCCGGCTACGGGAGGTCGAGGTGCACCATGTCGATCTTGGACTCGCCTACCGTCCCGCCGACTGGCCGGACTCTTTCAGCCACCGGCTGTTGCACGAGGTCTGCGACGACCTGAGCCGGACCGAGGTGGCTTCTCCTTTTGTAGTCCACGCCACCGACCTTGGGCATGAGTTGACCGTCGGGGACCCCACTGGCCGATCAGGCATCCCAACCGTGAGCGGACCGGCGTACCTGCTCGCCGCCTGGCTCACTGGCCGAGCCGACGGAGCCGGGCTGCAGGTGGAGCCGGAGGGCCCACTCCCCACGGTCCCCGACTGGCTGTAGCGGCCGTGCGGCGGCCCGGTGAACGGTGGGTTCCTGGGCGGCGGGACGGTTGGTTTCAGTACGATCCGGGAATGGCGTACACGGGCAATGTCCGACCAGGCGGCCCGCCTGACGTTCGAGAACTCCCGGAGCTGACGATCAGCAAGCTGTCGGTGGGGCCCATGGACAACAACGCCTACCTGCTGCGTTGCCGCGCCACCGGCACACAGCTGCTCATCGACGCCGCAGCCGAACCCGAACGGCTGCTGGAGTTGATCGGACCCGCTTCCGTGGAGACCGTCGTCACCACCCACCAGCACGCTGACCACTGGGGTGCCTTGGCCGCGGTAGTGGAGGCCACCGGCGCGCGGTCGCTGGCGCATCCACTCGACGCCAAGCCACTCCCTGTGATCACCGATACGGTGGTGGATGGGGACACCATCCAGGTGGGAAGGTGCACGCTGGAAGTGATCCACCTGGTGGGGCACACCCCCGGGTCGATCGCACTTCTGTACCGCGACCCGCACGGTATCCCGCACCTGTTCACCGGAGACTCCCTGTTCCCCGGAGGTGTCGGCAACACCAGGGGTAACCCGGATAACTTCCGCTCCCTGATCAACGACGTCGAAACCAAGCTGTTCGGCAGGCTGCCTGACGAAACCTGGTTCTATCCCGGCCACGGCGCCGACTCGACCTTGGGCGCCGAACGCCCGCACCTGCCCGAGTGGCACGCTCGCGGCTGGTGAGGCACGGCCGATACAACGGTGAGACCCGTAAGACACGGCCGGTGACGCCGGGCCCAACCGGCGCTCCGGCCGGACGTCGTGCCCTCACGTCAGCTGCACCCGCGCCGCCTCCCCCGCCTCGTCATCGAAGGTTCCGCCCATGCGTTGGTCTTGGATGTACATCCCGACCCTCCGCGAGGATCCCGCGGAGGCCGATACCCCCGGTCACCGGTTACTGCTGCGCGCCGGTTACATTCGACAGGCGATGCCCGGCCATTACAGTCTGCTGCCGCTTGCGGTCCGGGTACGGGCCAAGGTGATGGCCGTCATCCGGGAGGAGCTGGAGGCCATCGGCGCCCAGGAGGTCGCCCTCCCCACGATGCTCCCGGCACCGCTGTGGCAGCGCAGTGGCCGTTGGGACGCCCCCGATGAGCCGCTGTTTCGGCTCTGGGACCGTAAGGGGGGCGACGCGGCGCTGGCGGTGAGCTACGAAGAGGGCGCCGCCGCGCTGGCGGCGGAGTTGAGTTCGTACAAGCAGCTGCCGCAGATCTGGTACCAGTTCCAAACCGCGTACCGGGATGAGCCGCGGCCGCGGGCCGGGCTGGCGCGGACCCGGGAGTTCACACTGCTGAACTCCTACAGCTTTGATCTGTCCCCTGATGGGCTGGACCGGGCGTTGAAGGCACACCAGGCCGCCTGTGAGCGCATCTTCGCGCGGCTGGACATCCCGGTGATCCCGGTAGTGAGCTTCGACGCCCCGTCGGGCGGATCGGCCTCCACGGAGTTCATGTGCCCGTCGGCGGCGGGCGAGGATGAGGTGGCGCACTGTGCGGCGTGCGGCTACGCCGCCGAGCTGGACAGGGCCACCTCCCGACTCCCCCAGACCGTGGACGCTCCTGGCCTGCCGAAGCCGGAACGCTTCGACACGCCAGGGGCACGCACCATCGACGATCTGGCGACCCGGTTTGACGCGCCGGCCGACCGGCAAATCAAGACCTTGGTGTACGCGGTGGACGGTCAGCTCACCTTGGTGCTGCTCCGCGGCGATCACACCCTGGTGGAGCGGAAACTCCTCGCCGCCACGGGCGCCAGCGCGGTCCGCCCGGCGGAGGCGGACGAGATCCGCGGCGCGCTGGGCGCGTCTCCCGGCAGTCTCGGCGCGGTCGGGGTGACCGATCTGCCGATCATCGCCGATGAAGCGCTGCGAGGCCGCCGCGACATGTTCACCGGCGCCAACATCGACGATGTTCACCTGCGGGGCGTCGACATCGAGCGGGACATCGCCGTGGGCCGCTGGGCCGACCTGCGCGCCATCCGCGCCGGCGAGCCCTGCCCGACCTGTGACCGGCCCCTGCAGGTACAGCGCGCTATGGCGGTCGGTCGCCTCCGTCCGCTCGGGCAGCGGTACGCCGAGGCCTTCGGGGTGAGCGTGTTGGACGCCGAAGGGCGCCGCACGGCCCCCGTCATGGGTGGTTATGCGCTCGGGGTCGAGCGGGCCTTGGCGGCCGTTGTGGAGTACCACCACGACGACCGGGGAATCGTCTGGCCGTTGGCGGTCGCCCCGTTCCAGGTGGCGGTCGTCACCGCTCAACCCGACGATTCAGTGATCGCGGCCGGCGAGGACATCTACCGCGACCTTCGCGCGGCAGGTGTCGACGTGATCGTGGATGATCGGCGGGAACGGGCTGGCGTGAAGTTCCGAGATGTGGAGCTGGTCGGCATCCCGCTGCGGGTCACGGTCGGCAAGCGCGGCCTGGCCGACGGAGTGGTCGAGTTGACCATCCGCGCGACCGGGGACACCACACGGGTTCCCCTCCGTGACCTGGTGGCGGAGGTTCAGCGGGTTATGGCCACGCTCCCGTGACAGCTGTCGGGGCGTCCCCCAGTTCGCCGGTCAGGTAGTGCCGCACCACCGGGGCCACCGCGGTCACCAGACTCTCCATGTCCATCTTGACCACGGACGGCAGCTCCACGATGTAGCGGGTCAGCGCCAGTCCAAGCAACTGAGCGCTGATCAGCCCTGCCCGTGAGGTGGCCTCCGCGCTGTCCCAGCCGATGGTCCGGGTGATGAACGCGGCGATCTGCCCCTCCAGGAGGGTACGCGCGTGCTCGGCGGCCACGGGATGCGTGCTCGCCGACCGCAACATGATCATGATTGGGTCGGCGGCTGGGTCGGTCTCCCAGCGGGACAGCACGTGGCGCAGCAGCGCCTCCCCCACCTGGTTGTGCGGGACCGGAGGGATCTCGTTCAAACGCAGATCCAGATCGACCGCGGCACTGAACAGCCCCACCTTGCTGCCGTAGTACCGCATCACCATCGACGGATCGACCCCGACCACCGAGGCCACGGCGCGGATTGTCGTCCCTTCATATCCCCGTTCGGTGAAGAGTGTGCGGGCCGCCGCCAGTATGGCCTTCCGTGTACCCTCAGACCTTTCGGTGAAAGCCATGACGCTGAGTGTAGGCGTTCTGCGCGGACTGTGAGTTCCACATGTCTTTTCCGGTCCGGGAAGCCCGCGATTGGGGTACGCGGTTCGGGTTGCTGCCCCAGCGCGGGATGACACGCGGGCCGCTGTCAGCGGCGGCGCTGGCTGGCGGAGCCGGCTCAGGGCGTCCGTCCCGGAAACCGGGCGGTGAACAGCCAGGCGCGACCGGAGCCGTGCAGGGTCGGGTCGAACGCCAAGGGCACCGGGCGGCCGTAGGCCACGGCGACCGCGTCGATCTCCCGGACCGTGGGCTGCCAGCCGTGCCCGCGCAGCCAGGAGTCGGGGCCACCGGTCGGGCCGCCCCGCCACAGCGTCACCAATTCGGCGGAGATCGCCGCCCGGGCCGCCCGGAGGGTGTCCCAGTCCTCGATGTGGTCCGCGGCCAACACGCTGCCGGGTGCGGACAGCCCGGTCAGGGTGCGCAGGAATCGATCAGCCTCGGATGCAGACAGGCTGTAGAGGATTCCCTCCGCTAACCAGACGGTCGGCAGTTGCGGCTGGAAACCCGCCTCATAAAGCGCGGTCGCCCAATCCCCGTTCAGATCCGCCGCGACCTCCACATGGTGGCAGCGTGGCACCGCGCGTACTTTCGCCAAAGCGGTGCTCCGGAACGCCAGGACATCGGCGACGTCCACGTCGAAGACCCGGGTGTCGGCGGGCCAGTTGAGCCGGAAGGCGCGCGTATCCATCCCCGCTCCCACAATGACGACCTGGCCGCACCCGCTCTGGGTCGCCTCCAACGACGCCTCATCCAGGAATCGGGTACGCACCGCCACCTGGTCCGCCAGCAACTCCAGTAAGCCCCATCCCGTCGCCGGCGCGTTCGACCATCGCGACCAGTCCACACCGGCCGCATCCACGAACAGCCGCGCGTACGGATCGTTGAAGAGTCGATCCGGCCGTCCGCTCTCCTCCGCGCGCAGCACGACGCTTCCGAAAGCGGTCCGATCGATTCCGCTTAAAAAAGCGGGAGCTTCCGGTTGCTGTGTCCTGACACCGCTCACCTCGTTCACCTCACGACGCAATCGATCACCTCGATGGTGAGATGTTCTGACATGCGAACTACATCACGTGAATACCTATTATTCGATAGACATCTGATATGTTCCGCGTCCTCAGATAACGCACGAGTGATCCCACCTGCGTTCTGACGTATGACGTGGTGCGGTCACCGATCAGCGCGTCCGCAGCGTCATCAGGACGCAATGACGAGCCCTGAGAAAACCGCGACCGGCCAAAAAGGCTCAGGGATTGCAAAGTCAGGCACGCGCTCACATGTCACCGTCACGGCCCCGTCCTGCTCTTTGCACCCAACAGTCGAGCCGTTGGCGGGTTAGCGCGCCCCGCCACCCGGGTAGGCCCGACCCATCCCCGGACATCGGAGGAGTGATCATGACGACGCGAAACAGACTCCGACTGGCGGCCGGCGCTGCGGTCACCGCCGGGTTCGTGATCGGCGCCAAGGCCGCCCGTGCTGGACTGGCGGCGGCGCACCGGGCGGTTCGGGGAGACGGGCCGCTGGTACGGGGGATCACCATTGGGCTCCCCCCTTCTGAGGTGTACCGCTTCTTGCGCGATCCCACCCGGCTGCAGACCGCCCTCGACCGGGTTGTCGCGATCGATGGCCTCGGTCAGGGGCGGTTTCGGTGGCGGGTAGCCGGTCCGGACGACGAGCTTGTCTTCATCACCCGGATCGTCATCGAGGAGCCGGACCGGCTCCTGGTTTGGCGGACCGAGGACTCATCGCCTCCCTACCACGGGCGGATCGAGTGCCGGGCCGCGCCTGGTGACCGCGGCACTGAGGTCAAGGTGACGTTGGAGCAGCAGGCACCTACCAGCGTGATCAGTACAGCGCTGGCCACGCTGACTGGCCAGGATCTGGACCACCTGCTCCGCGACGTGCTGCGCCGGGTGAAGCAACTCCTGGAGTGCGGTGAGGTGATCCGTGTCGCCGGGCAACCGACCGGACGCGATCGCACCCAGGAACGGATAACCCGGCTGGTGGTCGAGCGAGTGGCGGCGGGAGGACGGCCATGAAGGCGCTGTGCTGGACCGGCGTGGATTCCGTGACGGTGGAGACAGTGCCCGACCCCACCATCCTCAACGAGGGGGACGCGATCGTGAAGGTCACCGCCAGCAGCGTGTGTGGCTCAGACCTGCATCTGCTCGACGGGTATCTGCCCGCGATGCGGGAGGGCGACATTCTGGGGCACGAATTCCTGGGGGAGATCGTGGAGGTCGGCCCCAAGGCCGGTGATCTTCGGGTGGGCGACCGTGTGGTGGTGGGCTCCATCATCGGTTGCGGCGCCTGTTGGTACTGCCAGCGCGGGGAGTGGTCCCTGTGTGACAACTCCAACCCCAACGCCGGGATCCCGGAACGGTTATGGGGTCACTCCCCCGCGGCGATCTTCGGCTATTCACACGTCACCGGCGGCTTCGCAGGCAGCCACGCCGAGTACGTCCGGGTGCCCTTCGCGCGGCACGGCGCGTTCCGCGTCCCCGGGAACCTCTCTGACGATCAGGCCGTCTTCGCGTCGGATGCGGTCCCCACCGGCTGGATGGCGGCGGATATGTGCAACCTGTCTCCCGGCGATGTGGTGGCGGTGTGGGGCGCCGGCGGTGTGGGGCAAATGGCGGCCCGTGCGGCGATGTTGATGGGCGCGGGTCGGGTCATCATCATCGACCGGCTTCCCGACCGTCTCCAGATCGCACAACAGCGACTGGGGGTCGAAACCCTGGATTACACCCAGACCGATGTTCTGGAGGCGTTGCGTGAGCTGACCGCCGGCCGCGGGCCGGACGCGTGTATCGAGGCGGTGGGTATGGAGGCGCACGGCACCGGGCCGGCGTACGCCTATGACCGGGTCAAGCACGCCCTGCGGCTACACAGCGATCGGCCGACCGCGCTTCGCCAGGCCATCCAGGCGTGCCGTAAAGGCGGCACCGTCTCCATCGTGGGTGTCTTCGGCGGTTGGGTGGACAAGTTCCCGCTCGGGGCCGCCATGAACAAGGGGTTGACGCTACGGATGGGGCAGCAACACGCGCAGCGCTATATCCCGATCGTGCTGGAGCGGATGAGCGCCGGTGACATCGACCCCGGGTATTTGGCGACGCATCCGATGCCGTTGGAGGACGGGCCCAGAGGCTATCGGCTGTTCAAGCACAAGGAGGACGGCTGTCTACGCGCGGTCTTCCACCCGGATCTGTCGGCTTCGTCGTGAGGGAGCTACTCAGCCTGACAAATATTGACCAGGCGGTCATATAGGTCAGTACCACATACATATGACACAGCAGACGTTTAACTCGTCACCCTTCTGTCACTTATTACTCACCGTCACCATATCCGCGCCACAAACCCTGTTCTCGATGTCACAACACGGTGACGGTTCCCATAGGTCGCTGATCATGTCAGCGACGCGGTTAAGCGCGGCCAGCAAGCGTTATGACTGGTAGGAAGCCTGCCGGTTAAGCCTGAGCACACACATGTCAAGCACATGTCCGCCTGATGTCCGATCTAATATCGCCAGGTGTCTTTCGTAACTTCGACGGTGGCGGTACAGTCCCATTGACCCCCTTGTGGGAGCGCTCCCACAGATGAGGCACCGACAGTGACCACACCGACGTACCACCAGACTCGAGGCCCCCGGCAGCAGGCCGCCCTACAGCACCAGGGCAGGGCCTACGCCCTGCCACACCACCCGGCAAGGCGCTATGCCTTGCCCACCCTGACTTTCCGACCAGACTTCGCGACAACCATCATCCCGGTGACAAGGTCACGGCGCGCCTTATAAAGCGGGAGCCGGCGGCATTTCCTGGCCCGGACATCCGCCGCCGGCTCGATCCCCCCGGCAGAGCCGAAAGGAGGTGCCACCACGACAACACGCGGTCCCGGCT